>Ga0233427_10000182_pt1 | contig 85867 bp, 79 predicted proteins | sample SI_118_April2016_5_FD_179885 | JGI IMG/M metagenome (GOLD analysis project Ga0233427, IMG submission 179885) | Seawater microbial communities from Saanich Inlet, British Columbia, Canada - SI_118_April2016_100_MG | ecosystem: Environmental > Aquatic > Marine > Inlet | place: Canada: British...
CGGCGAGCTGAAGGCAAAGATGGGTAAGGCGGGTCGCTATGTCTCGCACAACGCAATGCAGCTCCACGGTGGTATAGGTACAACCGATGAATTTAGCGTCGGTCATTATTTTAAACGCTTGGCGGCCATAGGTGTCATGTTTGGATCAAGAGATTCTCATCTGTCACGCTATTCTAAACTCTCGGTTTAAAGCTAAGAGTTGGCGTCATTACATTCGACTAATAAGGAACGATTACTATGGATCTTCAGTTAAAAAATAAAACGGTCTTGATTACAGGATCATCAAAAGGGATTGGTTTTGCGCTGGCAAAAACACTAGCGGCCGAGGGTTGCGATATAGGTATCTGTGCACGCAATGCTGACGAGGTAAGCGCTGCTGTCGAGGCCGTCCAAGCTCTGGGTGTAAAGGCTCATGGCCAAGTGGTGGACGTCACTGACTCCGCATCACTTGAAGGCTGGATTAAAGCCTGTGCCGAGGCGCTGGGTGGAATCGATGGTTTTGTTGCTAATGTGAGTGCTGGGGGTGCTGACAATGGAGAATCTGGATGGAGAAGTAATTTCGAAGCCGATGTGTTGGCTAGCTGGAAAGCAGTCAATGCTGTTAAGCCATACTTGGAAGCCTCTGATTGTGGCTCTATTGTCAGTATAGGATCTACAGCGTCTCTCGAAGCATTTGCCGGCGCTGTGCCCTATGGTGCTATGAAAGCGGCGCTGTTGAACTATTTTGGCAATCTGGCTCAGGAACTTGCCCCAGCGGGTATCCGTGTTAATAGTGTTAGCCCTGGCCCCATCTTTTTTGATGGCGGCGCTTGGGACCATATTAAGGCGGCGATGCCAGAAATCTATGAGTCGACAGTAGCGATGATCCCGGCAGGTCGCATGGGTTCACCTCAAGAAATATGTGTGCAGGTTGCGTTATTATTGAGCCCTATTTCGGCTTACACAACCGGTACCAATGTGGTTGTCGATGGTGGATTCACTAAGCGGATCCAGTTTTAAACACTCTTTTTGATCAGATGGCCAACTTAATACGAGGTAGTTGTTGTGGCAGATAATATTTTTTCCGTGAAAGGCAAGATCGCACTGATCAGTGGTGCGTCGAGCGGTTTGGGTGAGCATATAGCTGAAATGCTTGCAGATAAAGGTGTCGCTGTGGTCTGCGCTGCACGGAGAATGGATCTGTTGCAGAATCTCGCTGATCGTATTAAGGAAAAAGGCGGTAAAGCCTTAGCGGTGGCTATGGATGTGACCGACCGAAATTCAGTTAAGGCCGGGTTTGATGCTGCAGAGAAGGAATTTGGCACACCGGATATCGTTGTTTGTAACGCTGGTGCCACTGGCCGTCAGCCTTTCTTGGAAATGGAGGAGGCTAATTGGGACCATGTATTGAACGTTAATATTAAAGGCGTTTTCAATCTTGGGCAGGAAGGCGCCCAGCGGTTGGTCGCGGCGGATAAGCCTGGCAATATTATTAACATATCATCTATTTGCGCTGTTTCGTCATTTAAGGGTCTTACACATTACAGCGCGTCCAAAGGAGCAGTTAACCAACTTACCCGTGTAATGGGTCATGAATTAGCGGAGCATAATATCTGTGTTAATGCATTGGCCCCAGGGTTTCTGCATACAGATTTGGTTGCCGACTATTATGAGACGCCTCAAGGCAAGATCGATTTGGCCAACTTGCCACTCGGGCGAGCGGGAGAACTATCGGAACTCGACGGCACTATTTTACTACTGGCGAGTAATGCCGCCAGTTATATGAGCGGCTCGGTTGTCACAGCAGATGCGGCTCATTCTGTCAGATTGGGATAACCATTGGTGGAGAAGGGCATGAATAATGAAGTATTGCCTGATCATGTTCCAGAGTCTCTGGTAAGAGACTTTAATATCTATGGGCCTCCCGGAATCGATAGCGACTTTCATGAGGCCTGGGCGACTTTATTGCAAGAGGATGATTCGTGTCCTCTGGTCTGGACTCAAGAAAATGAAGGACATTGGCTGCCCACACGTTCATCCATAATTGAAGAAATCTTAACCGATTACACTAGGTTCTCCAGTCGCAGTATTATTCTTCCCAAGAGCCATAGTGCTGACCATGGTCTGTTGCCCACGACCATAGATCCCCCGGAGCACCACTTTTATCGCAAGACCTTAAATCACAGCATGGCGCCGGCGGTAGTCAATGCTATGGGTGATGATATTCGCGGTATTGTGACGTCGCTGATCGACGGATTTGTGGAGGAGGGGCAATGTAATTTTACCCGTGATTTTGCTGATATCTTACCGATCCGAGTATTTTTATCGATGATGGAATTACCCGAAGATGATATACCGCAAACAAAGTACTGGACAGACCAGTTAATCAGACCTGATGGAAGTATTACCTTCGCTGATGCACTACAAAATCTAAAAGACTATATCGCCCCCTATGTGGATCAACGCATGGGTAAAGAGGGTGCAGATATGCTGAGTCGTATGATTAATACGGAAACCAATGGTCGCCGGCTGACTCGTGAAGAAGCGATCAAATTATCTATTCAGGTATTTATTGCCGGTGTAGATACGGTGGTTAATTTACTTGGTTTTGTCTTCCTGTTTTTAGCCCGAAGTGAGCAGCATCGCTTACAAATATCTCAGGGAGAAATCTCTGTTGCACAGGCGGTGGAAGAAATTTTAAGACGTTTCCCGCTAGTCACCGTGGCTAGAGAGGTCACTGAGGATATGGAGTTTCATGGGGTGCAGTTAAAAGCGGGCGATATGGTTGCGGCACCCACCCCCTTGGCTGGTATGGACGACACCTTTACTTCTAATGCGGTGGACGTGGAGTTTGGCCGCAAGCAGGGCAACAGCTTAACCTTTGGGCGAGGAGCACACACGTGTCCTGGGAAAAATTTAGCCAGAGTTGAGTTGCGAATTGCCATTGAGGAATGGCTTAAGCGCATTCCTGACTTTCATGTTGACGGTGACAGTCCGGTTAGTTTTAGTAGTGGTATTGTGGGTGTAGTGAACGAGTTAAATTTACGTTGGTCGTGAAACCCAGTAAGAGTCTTTTGTCGCCTTCTTGCTTAATGGCGATTTTATCACTGTGGTTTATTCTTTTGCAGCGCGCCTTGGTTAAGACTTCAGACGTCGCTTTATCTAGTCGCTCAAAGTCCTCATATGCAGCATCATTAACAATATAATCTGTCATTTCGATTCTATTTTTTTGTCGATTGCTAAGTAGGATCTGCACTAATTATACAAGTACAAAGTCACTATTGATCATTTGATTAATTAAAAATATATAGTAGAATCCAATGGGAATAATGATACGTAACCAGTCAATAATAATTTTATATAGAGCATATATATTATGAAACGAAGAGACTTTATTAAAAATAGTACGATCTTAGCGGCTTCGGTTTACATGCCCATTGCTAAATCGGCAATCCATGATCAGCGAGCCACCTCGTTAACTGGCGAAGAGATCATTCTTAATAAAGAAGATATCTTGGATTTCATGTATGGCTTTCAGGGTTCTGTAATATCAGAAGGTCATTACGATTATGACAAAGCAAGACTAGTTTGGAATGGCGTTTGGGATAGAAAACCGGCGCTGATCGTTTATTGTGACAGTGTTCAAGATATTCAAAAGGCCATTAATTTCTCTAGAGACCAAAACTTGCTGACAGCTGTGAGAAGTGGTGGACATAGCATTTCTGGAAAATCAACGTGTGATGGCGGCATTATCATTGACCTCTCTAGAATGAGAAAAACTAACATAGATCTACAAAGAAAATTGGTAACAGTTGATGCTGGTTGCACGCTGTATGACTTGGATTCTAAAACACTGCCCCATGGTTATGTTGTTCCAGCAGGAGTGGTATCACATACAGGTGTTGCAGGGCTAACTCTCGGTGGTGGTATTGGGTCATTGATGAGAATGTATGGTTTGACTGTAGATAATCTTGTTAGTGTGGATATTGTTACCGCAGATGGAATTCTTAGAAAAGCGAGTTTGCACGAGAACCCAGATTTATTTTGGGGTATCAGAGGTGGTGGTGGTAATTTTGGAATCGTAACTTCATTTACTTATAACCTCAGACCTCTCCCAAACGGGGAGATAATTGTTGGAGTGAACCTTTATGATATGAAGCATGCAAAAGATATTTGGGATTTTTACTATGACTATTCTGAAGACATGCCTAACAATATTATGCTTAATGCTGGCATGTGGAATGATAATAAAACGGGTAAGGGTCACTTCTTTTTAGGTACTTTATTCGTTGGTGAAGAAAACAAAGCGAGTAAAGCACTCGAAAAAATTACTAGTTTTGGTAAACCGACGACTGATGAAGTCTATAAGAAAAGATTTATAGATCACCAGCAAGTGGCGGACAAGCGAAATGCACATCATAGAAACTACTACATCAAAGGCAGGCAAATTGATGAGTACAAACCTAAATTAACTGAAGAACTAATGGATCGATGGAGCTATCAAGAAGGTCGTTTCGATACGATGAGAGTAGTCCGATTTGGTGGCGCTATTTCTGAAGTAGCGGAAAGTGGCACTCCTTGGGTTGGGCGAAATGCTAAGTGGGATATTGAAGTTGGTGGTCATTGGACCAATGACGCCAAGACTGAAGAGTATACAAAATGGGGTCGGGATTACTGGAAAGCTTTATCGCCTCATTGTGCAAAAAGAATTTATATCAATGAACTCATGGATGAAGATCAAAAATTTGTAGCCACAAGTTATGGTCAAAATTATGGGCGATTGGTTAAAATTAAAAATAAGTATGATCCCCAAAATCTTTTTAGCCTTAACGGGAATATCAAACCCACAGTTTAAATCCGCCAATGATAAGTATTTAACGATTTAAGCGTCTTGAATTTTTTTCATAGAAAGCGATGTAAGTTATAACTTGTATTTTTTGGTTTCTATTCCATTCCGAACGAAGTGGCGTTTAAAGCTATCAAGAAAAATAAAAACGGATAGATATAGCTCATCTGGGGGCTTCAATTCATTTCTCTTAGCACCCTAAATCCAAAATTAATATAGCGAGTGTCTTTGTTCTCAGATTGATTGGATTGAAAACCATAATGATTGGATGATCTCAAATACAATGGCATATCATAGTACGATGCTCCTCTAAGAATCGGGCGATTGCAATCTCCGGTTAATCTAGCCGTTCCATCTCTGGGTGAATTCTTGTAAGAAATATCCCAGCAATCACCGACCCATTCAGCCACATTACCTAAAATATCATAAACACCAAAATCATTGGCCTCGAACGACCCTACTGGCGCAGAGTATTCATAACCATCGTGACACTCGGCAACAACCCAATCTTCAGGTAAAACTATTTTGGTGCCCCTGCCTTTCATTTCCTCTAAAAAACTTTCTGGAGTAATATCCAAATCAGCTCCATTGGCATAATCACAGCCTTCATCTGAATCACCCCAAAATCGAATGGTTCTGGTTCCAGCTCTAGCAGAATACTCCCATTCTGATTCTGTCAATAATCTATAATTTTCTCCCGTCTCCTTGCTTAGCCATTGAGTATAGGACACAGCTTCATTCCAGCTCACACAAACAACAGGATGATTGTCACCTACAGGATATCCAGGATCATACCAGTTCAATTCAATGCCTAGCTGTATACCGTCATCAGTCGCCCCGTAGCATCCTCCAGCACTGTCGTGGCCTGTGCTCTGAACAAAGATTCCATACTCTCGTCTCGTGACCTCATATCTGCCAACAGCAAAATTATAATTGATCTCTACTTGGTGTTGAGGCCTCTCATCGTCCCTTGATCCGGCATCGCTTTCAGGTGATCCCTTTATAAAATTACCCGGCTCAATGACAATCATAGTTGGGCAGGTTTCACAGTCCTGTATCAATTTTTGCTGACCACTGACTTCGTATGGGAAAATAATACACCCGAAAAAAAGGAGAGTTAAAAAAACATTAAGATCAAGTTTTTCAAAATAATATAGACTAAATTTCATAATAGTGACCACAGCATGGAGTTATTTATCATGCGATTATTTATTAAAAAATTATACTTTCTGTATTCATACAATTCAAAGGATAGATTAACCATGATATATAGTCATATGAGCTTATATAGACAAACATAAAGCCCGCTATTAGGTTTTTTTAAGATAACGTAGAGGCAATGGAGTAGAGATTAGCAGCAGTTGGGAGCTACTGACAGCGTTCTGGAATTGTTAAAATCTTGATCGATTAGGAAACAGATATCACTGTCCTACCAAGAAGTGATAATAGCTAGACACAGTTAAAAGACCACAATATCGGGTGCATAAAGGATGATGAATTAAATAAATAAGGCTTAGAGAGGCTTTAAGCAAAAGGCTATAACGTGACCATCAATGCTTCAAACAGAGAAGCAAACAGTCCAACTTCGTATGCAGTAGGGCAGTAATTTTTAATAAATGGTCTGAAAGGACAAGTATTAAGTATTATTGGCTCAGTATCAAAACAAGCTTGGTCCGTTTCAGATGACCCTAGGTCAATGTGGAAGTAAACGAGTTAAATGTGCTTTGGCAGGCAAACCCAGTAAACAGCTTTCATCGCTCTCTTATTTGGATAATGCGCGCACCAAGATTCACTCAGTTGTAGCGCGCGCCTTGGTTAAGGCTTCAGCCGTAGCTTTATCCATAGGCTCAATGGCCCATTGAATACCCCGTCGCAATAGCTGATAAAAAACCGGTAGGTCCCATGATCCACGATCCATAGTTGGCCAGTAGTCGAGCAGGGGTTGCATGTCATGGTGATGACGGCAGTGTCCTAACGTCAAATACAGCACTTCACCTTCGCCTACCTTATGAGTATAAAAGACTGGATGGCGGGCATGTTCCCATTCATCTTCTTCAAACCCTTCAGCCTTGCCGCCGTATTCCGTGTCCAATAGGACATGCAGGTCGCCATAAGTCTTCATTAGATACAGTTCATCGTCAGATTCAAATGGCTCAATACCCCGCACTAGCGGATGATCTGGGTCAGCAATTGATACCTCATAAGGAGCAATGGGAGGATGAGAGCGAAACATGGATCCGAGTGTTTCTACAAATAGTGGAGCCCAATCCGGGGTGCCATAAAGCCCACTCGACATTAAGCGGATGATAGAATTCGTACCGTGGAGCGCATACCAGCGACCACCTCTTTCGACCCAGGCTTTAAGTGCTTCCTGCGCTCCGAGAGAGGGCACAACATTACAGGTATAGCTGACAATAAAGTCTGCTTCTTCGATAGCTTGCAGATTCTCATAATCTTCAAAAACTCGAACCCGAAAACGGTCATCTTCTGATAGTAATTTCAATAATTCTAACCGGGCATAGTCTATATCATGCCAGACGCCACCAGCGATTAGTAAACAATTGATTCTGCCTGCGCGATTGTCGTGAATATTCATTGTGCACCTTTAATATTGCTAATTTAATTCGCCTACAGCTTCGGTTTTGGGGCCGAGGGGTCTTTGGCGAGATACCATTCAACCCACTTGTGAAATAGCTGATTGCCCGCCTCGTTGCGTCCGAAAGTCACATTAGCATGGGCATTAGCTTCCAGGCCTTTCTGAATCTTCAGTCCCACTTGGTAGTCTTCGACATCTACTACCTCCTGAAAGAAGTCCATCATGCCCTGTAGTTCGGCATTTTCTCCGTCCGGCTTGGTCGGGTGAATAAAGCTTATGTAGGTGGTGTTCTGATTGGGGAGCGGACCAGGAATAATCTGGCTGATCAACGTAATCTCCGGCGCTACAAACAACGAGATATTGGGAAACAGCGTGCGAATCCAGTCATAACCATTGCTCTCGTGCTTATGGTAATCCTCTGGTGCTACATCGGCGAGATTGTCTTTAATCGCCAGATGAGGGAAGCAGATTAATGTATGGGGTCCATAGGAATCAAACTGCATAACATTGGAGTAAGTGCGCAGGGCGATGGTTTCTGGATGGGCCGCGGCAAAATGATAACCCTCAAGATAACCGTCGTAGGCCACCTTCCAGTTGGCGCCGTTGACCTTACGCTGGCCGCAGAAATGCCAGTTTTCCATGCCCAGGCGGCTAATATCTTCCATCATGCCGCCGAGAAAGTCGTCAAAATCAACCTCGCCATCGGGCTCGAGAACGGTAAATATCATACCGCCACGCTCATAGACCGGAAGTTGGGTTAAACCATTGGTTTGCTTGTCAAAATCACCAAACTTCTCCTGATCAGCCACACCGCGGAGCACGCCATCATTACTATACATCCAGCCGTGGTAAGGGCAGGTAAAGCGAGACTTGTTACCGCAGGGTTCTGTGGCGACTGTCATGGCTCGATGAGAGCATACATTAAGCATCACCCTAGCAGTACCGTCTTTCAGACGCGTAATCAGCAGTGGTTTATCTAAAAACTGAAAGGTTTTGTAATCGCCGGCATTGGGGATTTCTTGGGTCAAGGCCACAAAAACGGGAACCTTTTTGAAGATCAGGTCCATTTCCTGTTGCCAGAGATCTGGGTCAGTATAGGCTTTTGATGGTACTGTTAGAGTGCCTTCGGCTTGATCTGTGGTGTTATTGTTAACGTCATCAATAATGCGGGCAACAATGCGATTATAGTTCTCTGCAATAGTCATGTTTAATAGTCCTTAACTGGTTTGGGTATTAGCTCTCTGGAAGTTCGAGGGGTCCAGCAGCCGACACATCAAATTTAATAACATTCATGTCTGTAATGTCGACGGTGCCGCAGAAGGCCAGAAACTCAATAATATGGGGCATGTTCAGATGAGCCATTAAGGCACTTTCACTCTCCCACTGCTCGGTGATCCAGATAACATTTGAATGATTGATGTCAACCGCAATGCTATAGAGTAGGCATCCAGCTTCTTCATGGGTTGGTACGATGATTTTTTGCGCAGCAGCTACATATGCGACGGTATTTTCGGGAGCTAGTTCAATTCTTGCGGAGATAGCTAACATGGTTAAATCCTTCGTGATGTAAGGTTAGTATTACCTATTTTGGTCTATTGTGCAGGCATCGATATTTCATCAAACCCTACATTGTACAGATGGCGAATAATGCCAACACCGCTGCCTTGAATGTCGATACGCCCAACTTCAATATTACTAAATCTTTTGTCTGGGCGCTCCAATGTCGTGGTGTGAATGCAAATCTACCATTCCTAAGCACTCGCTTTCTATTATTAATATATTTTTAAGCATTAAGTGGGAGGCATGCATGCGAGTTAAAAAATGCCGCCTAGCCGTCGAGTCCAATATCACCTGTTGAATGCAGGGATGTCAATGTTCGATGAGCAATGCGCCAGCCATCAGCCGTACGGACTAGCCTGTCGCTATACTCTCCCCAGACGGTCATTATGTCTGAGGCGTAGTCGCCCAATCCGACATGCAGGGCTGACAGATAACAGGTCGCTGTAGCTATATCACCATTGACCTCAATATTAATATTACCCAGCAGATGCTGCGTTACCGAGCATTGGGTAAGAACGGCGGAAATAAGGTCGGCGATAGCTTGGCGCCCCTCGAAGATACCTAAGCCTATAAAGTTAGCTTCGGCATCTTCCGTAAATACACTTTCTAGTGCGGACCATTGGTGCTTATCGATGGCGGAAGCGTAAAGGTTAATCACCTGCTGTATTTCTAGGTGGTCGGAAAAATTCTGTGCTGTTGTAGTTGCCATTCAACGTCTCCATTGTACGATTTCAGCCTAGCTATCCCCGAGTTGAGATTAATCTTAGCAGAGGCTCGTCGTGGGTCAATTTCTTGTTTGACTGTGTCTACTTATATTACTTTGGCACCTATAGTCAGTCAATAAAAACCGTCAAACATGTTTGTTATTTACCTAAGTAAGTAGCTGATGTACCATTGTTACTTAAGGCGACAGTTTTTGGAATTATCTACTGTCATCACGAACATGACAATATTTATGGAATAAGCTTATGACGGAGATGAATACACGTGTATTGCTCGCTCGGCGTCCTGCCGAACATTTGGTAGCGAATGATTTTGAAGTTCATAGTCAACCACTCGGTAGTATCAAGGATGGTGAGTTTATGATCAAGAACATCTATTTATCCTTGGATGCAGGCTTTCGCCAATGGATGAATGATGGCTCAGGAGATAATTATCTGGCTTCAATGCCATTGGGTGAACCCGTGCAGAGTATTATTATGGGTAGGGTAATTGAGTCTCGTAATGCAGAATACCCTGAAGGAAGTATCGTTATGGGCCGAACGGCTTGGGAGCAATATAGTATTGCCGATGGTTCAGATTTAATGAGTATTATTGAGCCAGATCCTGCTCTGGAATTGCATGAGTACCTTTGTAGCTTAGGTCCCTCTGGAATGACAGCCTATTTTGGTATTATGGATATCGGTCAGCCTAAGTCAGGCGACGTTTTTGTCATTAATGCTGCTGCTGGTGGAATTGGTTGCATCGCAGGACAGATAGCTAAGGCTGAGGGCTGCAGCACTGTGGGTATCGCCGGTGGAACAGCCAAATGCAACTGGCTGCTAGATACCTTGGGCTATGACCAGGTTATTGATTATAAATCCTCTGTCCCGTTTGATGAGCAGTTACACAAAGCGGCCCCAGCAGGTATGGATATCGTCTATGACAATGTGGGCGGCGCAATGCTCAGCAGTATGCTAAGTCAACTGGCAGAAAATTCCCGAATTATCCTTTGTGGTGCTGTTTCACAATACGAGAGAGAGGGCGGCCATGAACCGGTTGGCAATATGTGGGAGTTGATTACCAAACGGGCAAGAGCCGAAGGCTTTATGTTCTCTGACTATGTCGATCGCTATCCAGAGGCGGTTGAATATATCACTGCGATGCTTAAGTCCGATTCATTGGTGAGTCCGGTCAATTGGTCTGAGGGTGTTGAATCGGCAGGGCAAGCCTTTATCGATATGCTGGCTGGGAATAATTTAGGAAAGTGTTTAATTAAATTGTAGTTACCAGAGAGAAATTTCTTTCGATACGCCAAAACCTTTCTCACTGAGTGCGGAAGGTTTTCTTGTAATGGGCAAGGACTTGTTGTTGGATCTTTTTGTGGGAAAAACTTATTTTCGTACGTATAAGGACCGAGGTAATTAGGTTAACAATAAATATTCAAATCAACGAAGTCTAGAGATAGGGGTTAAAACGATGCCATTAGAACCCGCGACTGCCGCTATTTTGGCCGCAATGGCCGAATCTGGGGCCCCAGAGTACCATGAATTACCGGTGGCTGAGAGTCGAGCTATTTATACAGAATCACAGTCGGTACCTCCGACGGTCGCCGTTCATTCTGTTGAAGATATACTGGTGGATGGGCCCGCAGGGAGTATTCCTGTGCGTATCTATAGGCCTCATGCTATGCCAGCGCCGATGCATGTGCATTTCCATGGTGGCGGTTGGGTGATCGGGAATCTTATTACCCATGATGCGGATTGTCGTGAGATTTGTATTGCATCGGGGTGTATCGTAGTGGCAGTCGACTATCGACTAGCGCCAGAGCACCCGTTTCCCGCTGCGCCAGAAGACTGTTATGCGGTGTCCTGTTGGGCATCTATCTATGGCGTCGATTTTGGAGCGAAAACTGGTCCCATCAGTATTGGTGGTGATTCCGCTGGCGGCAATCTGGCTGCCGCTGTTGCGCTGATGGCGCGCGATCGTAAAGGGCCCAATTTTGCACTGCAGTTGTTACTCTATCCAATTACCGAACCTAGTATGAGTAGTACTTCTTTCCAAGATAATGCCGAGGGTTATTTGCTAACCAAGGCGATGATGACCTGGTTCTGGGATCATTACTGCCCCGATGTTGAACGACGCAAACATCCACTAGCTAGCCCATTGATGGCGCTAGACCTTTCTGGCCTGCCACCGGCCCTAGTTATCACGGCTGAATTTGATCCATTACGGGATGAGGGTGAGGCTTATGCTGAGCGCATGGCGGCGGCGGGAGTTAAGGTTGAGATGCGTCGTTTTGACGGCCTTACCCACGCGTTTTTTTCACTGGCTGGCTTGCTTGAAGCGGCTCGCGAGGGCGTAGATCTAGTGGGGAATCGGCTGCGCAGGGCTCATGGACTTAGTTAACTTGAGGACTGCTGTGCTTTTGATTGAGGCGCCTATTCGCTCGCTCTCAATCCTCTTCCGAGCAATGACTTTATTGTCCACTGCCCATTGATCCGCTTAAAGTTGAGGTGATACTGAGCATTGAACTGGCTACCCCTCAGATGGCAGAGCCTACCATAGTGGAACAGACTTATACTTTAGCGTTTATCTCATAAAGAAATCAGCACGAGCCGTTCCCGTATCGTCATAAACTGGCTCGGAATGGTCAACGCTGTACTTGATGATATCAGTGTCCAGAATTTCGTAGTTATAGAGTATCGCCAGCATATCGGTGTAAAAGTGGCTGGCAAGATGAGCGCGTAGATGCTCCACAGATTCCCAATTTTCATGTACATAAATCCTTCCCGGGACTGCGGGATCAATACTCCAGACATAGTGACGGCAGCCTTTTTGGAGGCGTGTTTCCGCCATCAGCTGCGCGGTTTCTGGTAGTACTTTTATAGCATCTTCAGGATTGAAGTTTACGGTTCCATTAATTAGTACAGTCATTATAGTTCCTTTAGTGACATGGCTTATTCACCATACATGGTGTTAAAAATACGCTCTTTGAAAAACCATTGGCCATCAATTTTGACCAATTGATCGTCATACTGACCTCTAGGTCGAATTTCCTCACCCTCTAGAGTAGTGCCGACTTCTGATGTATAGGATCTAGCGGTGGCGGTGTCGCCACTGACTTGAATGTTGCCAACGGAAATGGACATAAAAATAAAGGGAAACATGGACATGCCGCCCTGCCAGGCTGTAACAATATTCTCTTTGCCACTAATATCTTCCATACCCGGTATGACCGGAAGCTTCCAATTGGAACCTTCAGACCATGTGGAGGCCCAGAGTTCAGTATCTCGCTGGTTTACAGCATCAGCGTAGATGTCCATAAGTTCGCGGATGGCAAGACGGTCTTCAGTTGATCCTGAAAAAGGCATAATAATCCCCTTGATAGTATTATTGAACGTGTGAACAACTATACATGACAGGGGTTCAGAAAAACAATCTCAGTTGATTTTTTATTGTTAAAAGGGTACCTTAAATCTCACATTTTGGCCTTCGATGAGATGCATCGTAGTTCCGCAACTAATTACAATGAAAACGGGAAAAACTATGTTAATTCAGTATAAGCAATACTACCTCCACCAGCGCCCAAAAGGGCCTACCACCGATAGCGACGTTAAGGTTAGAACTGTTGAGGTTGATAGCTTAGCCGAGGGACAGTTACTGATTAAAAATGAGTATTTCTCTCTAGACCCTGCTATTCGCGGCTGGATGGACGATGTGCCAAGTTACATGCCGCCTATAGTGCTTGGCGATGTAATTCGTAGTTCAACGGTAGGTACTGTAGTTGATAGTAAGCATCCTGATTTTTCCGCTGGGGATATGGTTTATGGCCTCAATGGTTGGGAAGAGTATAGTCTGTCCGACGGCTACTTTCTAACTAAGGTGCCTCAAGATAATCAATTCCCTCTGCATTACTATTTAAGTGTATTTGGTGCTGTTGGTCTTACCGCCTACTTTGGTATTCATGATACCGCTGAGCTAAAGGCGGGAGATACCTTGCTTATGAGCGCTGCCGCCGGCGCAGTTGGTTCATTGGGAGGGCAGCTGGCAAAGAATATGGGTTGTCATGTGGTGGGTATGGCCGGCACCGATGATAAATGCCAGTGGCTAATGGATGATCTGGGCTTTGATGCGGTAATTAATTACAAAACTGAGTCGGGTAACCTTAGTGCTGCGATTGCCGCGGCCTGCCCGGATGGGGTTGATGTCTACTTTGACAATGTGGGTGGTGAGATTCTAGACGCTGCGTTACTGAATATTAACAGCAATGCGCGCATCGTGTTTTGTGGATCTATCTCTACTTATAATGCCTCAGAGCCAGTTCCTGGTCCCTATAACTGGTGGCAGGTGCTAGCAAAAAGTGCTGTAGTAAAAGGCTTTTTGGTCAGCAACTACTTTGAGCAGTTTGAGACTGGTGCGGGCGCTCTCGCTCAGTTGCTCACCGAAGATAAGATTCAGTTTAAGTACGAAATTGTTGATGGTTTTGATAATACGCTGACTGCCTTCCATAAACTCTTTGACGGCAGTAACACTGGTAAGTTAATGCTTAAGGTGTAGACCTATGTCACAGAAAAGGCTATCGGGTAAGCGAGCCATTGTTACTGGAGGCGCTACTGGTATCGGTTATGGTATTGCTAAGCGATTTATTGCCGAAGGTGCGAGGGTTATTATCACCGACATAGATAATCCTGGAGGTATTGCTGCCGCAGAGGTTCTAGGTCTAAATTGTGAGTTCGTGCACCATGATGTGTCAGTGCCAGCGGATTGGGATCGAGTCTTCGCAGTTGCTGCGGACAGGTTTTTCGGCCTAGACATCATGGTTAACGTTGCCGGTGTTACATTGATGGGGAATATCGAGCAACTTGACGTAGATACCTGGGATAAAACTATGGCGATCAACGTACGGAGCTGCTTTTTAGGCTGCCAGGGTGCGATCAAGGCAATGAAAAGTGACGGCGGAGGTTCAATTATAAATATGGCCTCGGTTTCTGCCTTCAGACCCCAAGCCGAGCTTGTTGCTTATAATGCCTCCAAGGCTGGTGTCGATATGATGACCAAGTCCGTGGCCTTGCACTGCGCCCGCAGTGGCTATGGCATCAATGTTAACTCAATCAATCCGGGCGTTATTCAGACCCAGATGTTAGAAAAGGTGATCAGTCAGGTGGACAATGGTGAAGCCCTGATGGATAGCTACAAGGCCATGCATCCGATTGGCCGTATCGGCGAGCCAGAAGATGTTGCGTCCATGGCAGTTTATTTGGCTAGCGAGGAGGCTTCATTTGTAACTGGCTCAGGGTTTACTGTTGATGGCTCTCTCAGTAACAACTAAGAGGCACAACTATATTTACAGGAGAGGATAATGAGTGCAGAGCTAAGAGAGGGAGGCTGCCTCTGCGGACAAGTTCGCTACAAGGTGTTAATAATACTAAAATAATCGGCAGGACCAGACCAATAGTGACAGGCCCAAGTTAGAGTTAGTCTATTTTAACCAGAGCTTTCCCTACTGTGTTGCCGGACATCAAATCGCAAAATGCCTTAGGAGTATTAACAAAGCCCTCTGTAATGTTTTCGATCACGTTAATCTCTCCTGCTCGGATCCACTCCTCAAGTTTCGCCATAGCTGCGGGTACCTTTTTCTGATAGGAGGGCAAAAGAAATCCCTGCATGGTCAGTTGCCGCGAGACCATTTCCCAAAGATTGGTAATTGGATTTGGATTATCTGTGCGATTATAGTCAGAAATCATCCCGCAACCGATAATACGCCCATAAACTTTCATAGCGGGGAGCATCGCATTCAGAATTGGACCACCGACATTATCAAAATAAATATCCGCACCTTCTGATGCAATGGCCATGACGGACTTGGTAACATCATCATTTTTGTAGTTAATCGCGGCATCAAAACCAAATTTATCCACAATCAGCTTCGCTTTTTTATCACTGCCAACAATACCTATGACTGTGCAGCCACAGAGCTTAGCTATTTGTCCGGCCATACTACCGGTAGCACCTGCCGCCGCACTGACGACGACCGTTTGCCCTGCTTGAATCTGGCCTACTTCATGTAAGCCGATATATGCAGTGGCCCCAGCACCGCCAAGAGAGCCGACATAGTATGAGATGGGTATTCCAGTCTCTGGCTTCAGCTTTTCGAGCAATATGGCTTCGCTATGGCAAATGGAATAATCTTCCCAATGATTGAGGGCATATACAAGATCACCCTCAACAAAATCTTGATTGCAGGACTTAACCACTTGCCCTACAGAAGGCCCTCGAATCACTCCACCGATTGGGATTGGTTCGAAATAGTTGGCCTTGCCATCCACCCAACCTCGAATCGCAGGCTCCATGGACAAATACATATTGCGCAACAAAAACTCACCCTCTCCAGGCTCTGGAATCGCACTCTCGGACATGGCGAAATTTTCTGGTTTGGCGGCATCACTCACATAAGAGGCGAGAACAACTTGACGATTCATTTTCATGATTAATCCAGATCAATATGCAGGTTGCCATCATCGGACACGCTAATGTCATAGGTTTTCAGTGGTACTTTTGTTAGTTCTCCCATGGGCTTTCCAGTACGTAAGTCAAATCGCACGCCATGCAGTGGACAGGACAGAAAACAGTTTCTGATGCGACCCTCAGTCAGCTTTGCCCTCTGGTGGGTACATTGATTATCGACCGCATAATATTCACTGTTAGCTTTACAGATAAGAATATCTTTCCCATCTAGAGCGATAGCCACAGATTGGTTGTCAGTGATATTTGCTGCGGGGATCAGCGTGTCTATTATAGTGACCATAGAAATCTCATAACGGGAGAGTAGGTAACAAGCTTGCCGGGCTAAGAAAATCTAAAACCCGGCGATACAAAGTCTTAGGCCTTGAGATACTTGTCTATTGTTTGGTGCAGATGACGAATCCGACTTTCCTGATAACTTGCCAGACTTACCGCCCCCTTCCTTGATGCAATCATGCCTTTTTGTACTGCTGCCATATTGCTATCATCCTGATCGAATACGGGGCCTAGGGCGCCAATTTCTGGGGCTTCGCTAAAGGCTTGATCTGGGCGCAGAGTATTTTTCATCGCTGGCTCTGGACGCTTGGTACCCTTTGGGTAGCGCATCAGAATCATGGTTTCGAAGATACAGCTGCTGTGATCATCACCGTTAGGTAGGAAGCGATAGACAATATTGCCATGGTAACCAATCCATACCTGAGTATTGGGGAACAGCATATAGAGTATCGCGTCTTCCAGTTCGGACTGGGTTGCATCATCCAGAGGCTGACCAATAATGTCGCCAAACATCTCACGGTTGGTCTCTGCCACATAGCTCCGCGCGGTAACGCCCTTGGGCACTTCATGGCCCTCAGCGCTATCGGTTGCCATACGGCCCGACAGCACAAGAATATCGAGCATGGTCTCTTCAGCTGTTACATCAGGCCTATGGGGGCTTGCCACACCCATAGGAGTAACTGAACGACTCACATGATCTCCAAAGGTGTCGTACTGGGAGTTAGCATCACCGGTGAAGGTGAGAATCTCACTATGAGTTTCCAACGTGTGAAATGACTCCATAAAGGCCTCGGCACCGACTTTCCAGTTGCACTGAACCACACGCTCAACATGAGCGCCTTTGTAATAGTCATGCAGAGGGAAGCGCGCGAAGTGCTCTGGTAGGGGACTTAAGTAGTCTTCCAGAGGAACGCAGTTCTCATCGAAATTAATAAAGATAAAACCGCCCCAGATACCGACTTTGACCTGAGGTAGGCTCATATCTTTCTGGTCTAAATGGCTAAAGTCCCACTTACAAGGTATAGCTTTAAACTCGCCCTTAATACTCCATGTCGCACCATGAAATGGACAGACAAACTCTTCGGCATGGCCATCGCAGTCGCGCAGTATACGGCCCCGATGCAAACAGGAGTTAATAAAAGCTTTAATTTCATTTTCACCGGTGCGGGTAACAATAATCGATTGGTCTACGATTTCGTAAACATGATGGTCGCCGATTTCAGGAATGTCTTCTTCTCGACAGGTCATTTGCCAGACCTTGGGCCATAGCTTCTTCTTTTCTTGCTCATGAAAATCACGATCAACCCAGCGCGCCACATCTAAATCGTCATCACCCATAAAGGGATTGGTATTTTCCCGCAGGTATGCCGGCACTTCGATAGTCTCGTCGTTGAGAAGATCCTGGTAGCTCAGGCCTTCGCAGCGAGCTTCACCCTGTTGTTTTACTTTAATTAGTTCAGACATAAAAGTTACTCCTGCTCATAATTTTAATTATTTGGTGATAATATTAACGCCGCTGATGCCTGGTGCACCATAGACATGAGTGTAGCCGACCTTGGGTTGGTTAGGCACTTGCCGTGCGCCACCCTCGCCACGTAACTGCACACAAACTTCATAGACCTGGCGCAGTCCGGATGCCCCAACAGGCTCGCCATTTGCTAGGCAACCACCATCGGTATTAATAGGCATACGGCCGTTGATTCCAGTGGCCCCCTCGCGTAGTAATTTTTCTTGCTCGCCATGGTCACAGAAACCATTCTCTGCCATATGCATAATTTCGGTGCCACTATCCGTATCTTGTAGCTGGATCACGTCAATATCTTCGGGGCCTATGCCGGCTACCTCAAACGCGGCATTGGATGCCGTTACTGTAGGCGCATCGGCTACAGTCATAGCCTGCGACGGGGCGAAGACTTCGAAGCTGCCGTAGTGGCGTGTACGCACCGCGGCAGCTTTAAGAAATAGAGGATTGGTACTGTACTGATGAGCTTTATCAGCATTGCAAATAATTAGTGCAGCGCCACCTTCAGCGGGACTGCAAAACATATATTTACGAAGTGGATGGCTAACCATTGCCGAGTTGGCAATCTCTTCATAACTGAACGCTTGCTGACGCCAAGCGGTAGGAGTCAATGAGCCATTGTTAAAGGCTTTTTCTGACACGCGAATCAAGGCATCTTCGGTAATACCATGGTCATGCATATAGCGTTGTGTTTTAAGGGCAAAAAACTGTGTTGTTAGCATTAATCCGGTTTCGCCATACCAGTCATCCAGACCCCATTCTTTTGGTTGGGGATTAAATGCGCCTCGGGGATGCTTGTCGAAACCGACGACAACACCCACATCGTACTCGCCAGATTTAATAGCACTGTAGGCGGCGTGGAGAGAGCTACCACCTGTGGCGCAGCCGTTCCAGATATTGGTGAACTGTAAACCAGTTAGACCAAGCTCATTGACGAGTGCATCGGCGTTGCCAGCATCCTGACTACCACCATAGGCAAACTGCATATCCTGCCAGGAAAGGCCGGCATCGGTGAGGGCGGCACGCACAGCTGAAGCTCCCTGTTGCATACCAGTCATATCGGGTGAACGGCCGAAGCGATGAAGCCCTATACCTATAATTGCTACATCCATGATCTATGTCTCCATCACTGGGCTAAAACTGAATGTCATTTTTTGCTCCCCGTTTTCTTCAGTACGAAATGGGATAATATCTAATTGCATGGGCATGCCAATCTGCAAATCCTCAGGACTATTGGCTTGCAGGCGAGCCTCGACTCGCACACCACCAGGCATTTCAACATAGCCTACACCATAGGGACGAAATGTCTCAGCTGTTTCATCGCTGTGGTAGGGCTGTTTAGGCATAAATGTCTGGATCGTCCAGGTCCATAATGTCCCGCGATCGCCTAATTCAACAATATCTGTATCACGTGAGCCACAGTTGCGGCAGTCGGGCTGGGCGGGGAAGGTGGCCTCTGAGCATTGGTTGCAGCGACTACCCAACAACTGAGGCTTGCTGGACGGCCAGGTGAACAGACCTTCGTGCATTGGAACGTGCTGGCTCATACATATATCCTATTGATGGATAGCAAGACCAAGACTGTCCAAGACAGACTGGTGCATACTTTCGGAAACTGTTGGATGGGCGTAGATGGTTTGGATTAGTTCGTGCTCTGTAGCTTCGAGCTGTTGAGCAATGCCAAAACCCTGAATTTGTTCAGTGACTTCTGGCCCAATCATGTGGGCGCCTAAAAGTTCGCCACTGTCGGCGTCAAAAATGGTTTTAACCAAGCCTTGCCCTTCATTGATAGCTAACGCCTTGCCATTAGCACTAAGATTAGATCGCCCTACTCTGATACTGCGGACCTTATCTTTAGCCTGTGCTTCGGTAAGGCCTACGCTGGCAATTTGTGGGCGGCAATATGTACAGCCTGGCACATGAGCCTTATTTAAAGGTTTAACATCGTCAATGCCAGCAATATTTTCTACACAAATAATAGCTTCATGACTGGCTTTATGCGCAAGCCAAGGCGCGCCAGCGACATCGCCAATAGCGTATAACCCGGCCAGATTGGTCTTGCCAAATTGATCAACAACTAAAAAGCTGTTTTCGGTTTTTACGTCCAGTTTTTCAAGGCCGAGACCTTCAATGTTGCCCCTGATACCGACGGCGAGGATCACCTGATCAAATTTTATCTGATGCTCTCCATTAGGACCTTTAATGAATGCTCGGGCTTGTGCTCTAGCACCTTCAACAGATTCGACCAGAGTGCTTGTCAGCACCTTGATACCTCGTTGCTGGAAGGCCTTTTCTGCAAGAGCTGAAATTTCAGAATCTTCTGACGGAATAATGCGCTCAGTAGCTTCGACCAAGGTCACATCAGTGCCGAGATCATTATAGAGACTGGCAAATTCTACTCCTATTGCGCCCCCGCCGATGACCAGAAGGCTTCCAGGAAGAGACGAGGGGGTCATAGCCTCGCGCGCCCCCCAGATGAGATCACCATCAATTTCGATATTGGGAAGATTCCTCGCGCGAGCGCCAGTAGCAAGGATAATATGGTTCGACCTGTACTGGGTGACGTCACCTTCATAGCTGACGTCAATACGGCATTTGCCTGCCACAGTTGCGGTCCCATCAATCACAGCAATATTATTTTTCTGCATCAGGTAAGCGACACCCTGGCTCAATTTATCTGCCACAGAACGACTGTGCTGAACCAATTTATTAATGTCGAAGTTAAGGTTGTCGATAGTAAAGCCGAAGTGCGCGGCTTCTTTTAAGGTGTGGGCTATATCTGCACCACGCAGCAGAGCCTTGGTCGGTATGCAGCCCCAGTTTAAGCAGACTCCACCGAGGTGCTGCTTTTCTACCAATGCCGTTTTAAAGCCTAACTGGGCAGCGCGAATGGCAGCCACATATCCGCCGGGGCCACCACCCACTACCATAAGGTCATATTGCTCCATACTCACCGTCACCTCTTATACCAGCATAGTTGCCGGCTGCTCCAAGAAACCCTTAAGAACAGACATAAACTGTGCCGCTACAGCGCCATCGATAATACGATGGTCACTGGACAGTGTCAGGCTAATAACGGTTGCAACACTCAGTGCACCATTTTTAACAACAGCCCGCTGTTCCCCGGCACCCACGGCTAAAATGGCACCTTGGGGTGGATTAATGATAGCGTCGAACTGCTTAATACCATACATGCCCAGATTGGAGATACAGAAACTCCCCCCTTGAAATTCCTCAGGGTTTAGGCGATTGAGCTTGGCTCTTGTAGATAGGTCACGCATCTCACTGGAAATACTCTCTAAACCCTTTTTGTTGGCCTCAGCGATAATAGGTGTAATCAAGCCATCTTTGATGGCAACCGCAACAGAGATATCGGCATCTTCAAAGTAGGTGATTTGCTCGCCATCAAACTGCACGTTGACTGCCGGCACTCTTACTAGCGCACTGGCACAGGCTTTAATAATAAAGTCATTTACCGAGACTTTGGTGGCAGTGTTGACATCATTGATCTGCTTGCGTGTGGCAAGCAGGTTATCTAGCTCGGCATCAATGTGCACACGGTAGTGCGGTGCGGTCTGTTTAGATGCCTGCAGACGAGAAGCAATAGTCTTACGCATGCCGCTAATAGTCTGAGACTCAGAACTGCCATGTACCGGCGCAGCAACAGTTGATTGCGTCGGCAATCTATTTTTCATTGCGGCCGTAGCCTCAACATCAGCCTTGCACACACGCCCACGGTTACCGCTAACACGGCATTCTAGTAGGTTGATACCTAGCTGTTCAGCCAGGCGTCGCGCAACTGGGGTCGCCTTAACTTGGCTATCATCACCGCTCTGAGTTTTGCTAGGTATTGAATTATTAGTTCCAATTAATAGGCCACCCGAGGCGGTTACGGCCGCCTCTAGGTCGCCTTTGGATACGCGCCCGTGGCGACCCGTACCGATAATATTATTGAGATTAACACCATATTCTCCGGCCAAGCGACGGGCTACTGGTGATGCCGGCACGTGGCTATCATCTGCACCTCCAGCTAGTAGATCTAGATTACTGAGCTGTTTCTCAGCTGGTGCTACAGATTCATTTGCAACTTCGGACATGATCGGCGCCTCTTCTATAACTACTGCTTCGCTATTACTGGGATAACTACTTATAAACGCTTGAATATCATCTTCGCTGATATCAGCAGAAGCAAGGACACCCAGAAGACCACCGATATTGTGTGTCTCGCCTGGTTGGGCAAGTATAGCCCTCACAATACCGCTATCTGCAGCGGTGACTGTGTTGACGATTTTCGCGGTCTCAACATCGACCAGATCATCCTCAATGTTGACTTGGTCACCTACTTTGACATGCCAGGTATTGATTTCACCTTCAGACATTTCCATGCCCCATTTGGGCATACTGATCGGCTTGATTTTATTGGTCATCATTAGGCTCCCAGTACGTCCCGAACAGCGGCAAGAACTTTATCGACATTGGGAACGTAAGCATCTTCCAGCTCAGGGGCAAAAGGAACCGGCGTATGTGGTGCAGTCACGGTACGAATTGGAGCTCTGAGGCTAAAGAAGCCTTTCTCAGCAACGATACCGGCAATGTCAGAGGCTAGGCCGCAGCGAGGATTGCCTTCATCGACCACAACCAATCTGCCAGTAACTTCGACACTCTCAAGAATCGCCTCATCATCCAGTGGTGAAACGGTGCGAGGATCAATAACATCGCAGGTGATCCCCTCTTTCGCCAAAATATCTGCCGCAGCAATGGCATGAGTGACCATGTTAGAGATAGCAACGATAGTGACATCTTTACCTTGGCGAGGGAACGCGGCTTCACCAAAAGGTATGGCATACTGCTCGTCTGGCACTTCACACTCATTGTTGTACATGACTTTATGCTCGAGAAAGATCACAGGATCCTCATCGCGAATCGCTTGCACCATCAAGCCTTTGGCATCGTAGGCATTGCTCGGCATCACTACTTTCAGGCCAGGAATATGGGTAACAACCGAGTGGAGTATACTGGAATGCTGAGCGCCTGCTCTCCAACCAGCGCCCACTGTTCCTCTAATTACCATTGGAGTTTTGGATTTGCCGCCGAACATATAGCGAAACTTAGCAGCTTGATTAAAGATCTGGTCGAAGGACACGCCAATAAAGTCAAAGAACATCAGTTCAGCGATTGGGCGGAGACCATTGTTGGCAGCGCCGGCGGCGGCACCAATAATGGCTGCTTCAGAAATAGGGGTATCGATCACTCTCTCTCGACCGAACTCTGGCATCAGACCTTTAGTTACACCAAAAACACCACCATAGGCATCGTCTTGGCCGTCACAGCCAGCGCCACCGGAGACTTCTTCACCGAGAACTATAACAGTTGGATCCCGGCGCATCTCTTCACGAATGGCATCATTGAGGGCTTCACGGTAAGCCTTGATTGAGGTCTTACCGCCTATTTTTGCATCATTAGAATTAGTAGTCATCTCGGTACCCTTAGTATGAACTGTAGACATCGGACAAAAGGTCCGTGGAGGGATCTGGGCGCGGGGCAGCTAGACCATCCGCAACAGCTTTTTCTATTTCGGCTACGATTTCCTTATCTATCGCATTCATAGTCGCGGCTTTTAACCAGCCTTCTTTAATGACTCGAGCGCGGAATATTTTTAAGCAGTCCTCGGTTTTACGGGCATTTTTAACTTCATCTTCGCCGCGGTAAAGCTGTGGGTCACCAATAAAGTGGCCGTCAAAGCGGACACACTTGGCCTCAATAGAAGTAGGGCCACCGCCATCGCGAGCCCGTTGAGTCGCAACCTTGATGGCGTCATACGTTGCAAAGAAGTCGTTTCCATCAACGTATTCAGCCGGCATACCGAAGCCGGCGTTTCGGTCTGTCAGGCTGTCGCAGCCAAGACCATAGTTAGCAGCAGTACCTTCAGCGTAACCGTTGTTTTCATAAATAAATATATGAGGAAGCTGTAAAACAACGGCCATATTCATCGCCTCCATGGTCGTGCCTTGATTGGCGCTTCCATCACCGTTGAACGACAGAGCGACATTTTTAGTACCCAAGGTCTTAGCTGCCAGGGCAGCACCGTTTACGAGTGGCGGGCCGCCGCCAACAATCGCGTTAGCTCCTAGCATGCCTTTATCGATATCGGCAATATGCATGGAGCCACCTTTACCTTTGCACAGGCCGGTAGATCGGCCCATGACCTCTTTCATCATTCCACCGACGTCACAGCCTTTGGCGATACAGTGACCGTGACCGCGGTGAGTGCTACCAATTATGTCACTGTCGCTAAGATCAATACAGGCTGCTACAGCAATAGCCTCTTGACCGTTAGATGCATGAACGAAGCCGGGAATATTACCTCCCATGAACTCTTTGATACAGCGTTCTTCGAACTCGCGAATGGTTCTCATCGAGCGGTAGGCCCTTAGCAGAAAATCCTCTTGGTATGGCATGGAGATGAACCTTTAGTTAGTTTGATTTTAGGTTGAGTAAACTATACATCGTTTGTAGAAAAAAACAAACATGATGGTTTTAAGGGGAGTTTTGATACTTGAGGTTTGATGGAGGTTTCAGCGCCAAGCAAGAGAAATCAAGCGTGAGATGATGCTACTGATTTTGATAGGATGTTTTTTGCAAAACAGACGCTTATCAAAGAGCTTTATATGGTGGATATTAGATTAGAGGGGTATAAGGTTGAGCCTATTAAAACTGTGATGTGGGCAGGTGTACCGTTAAACCATCGTGGGCATCGGTTATGATGACTTGACAGGACAGGCGACTATTGTCTTTTGGCTCGGTAACGCACTCAAGTAAGTCCTTTTCCATCTCGCTAGCGGGATCAATTTTGGCTATCCAGTTGTTTTCGATATAGCAGTGGCAGGTAGCGCAACTGCAAGAACCGCCGCACTCGGCAAGGATTCCTTCGACCACATTATCGACAGCCGCTTGCATTAGGCTGCTACCGATTTCAGCGTTGACTTCTTGATTATTACCGTCGGCTTGTATGAAGGTGATTGTGGGCATACTTAGGTTCCATTGATAAAATCGTTTGCAGAGGGTTATTAATATTTGATTAAACCCGCTATTTTGTAGTTTGGGAAGATCTATGGTCTTAGTTAGTCAAAAAGCCTAACTTTTAGGGAGATGCGTTTTCCGGTCCAAACCCCGCCAGGTTATCTGGTCGGCGAAACTATACATTATTTCAATTAAAAAACAAACAGATCGGTTTTTTAGGTAAGATGCTACTAATCTATTTTCGGGTTCTTATCATTTGCTGGGATTATACCCATCTACTATCTGCCCGACGGAATATCTTTAAACGCCAGGCCTTTGTCTGCCCTAGGATCTTGTGGTAACCCTAGAACCCGTTCAGCGATAATATTTTTCAAAATCTCATCGGTGCCACCGGCAATTCGTAGCCCCGCTGACCCCAACCATGCATTGTGGAAATCATGAACATCGGAAAGCTCAGTTTTTAACATGCCCGCCATGTCCAGGGAGTCGATACCAAAGTTACCAATGGCCTGTAATTTGTTAGCACTGACTACCTTGGTAATGGAGGCCTCAGGACCCGGTGTATCTCCTTTGGAGAGGGCTGACATGGTTCGCAGCTTGGTATTTCTAAGGCCGCTTGCCTGACAGTACCAGTCAGCAATGGACTCTCGCACCGCACGATTTTGTATTAGAGCTTGCCCATGATCGTCCTGACCCTGAGCCCACTCAAAGGCCTCAGTGGCGTCGACTCCCTTAGCGTCACCCACAGCGAGTCTTTCGTTCATTAAGGTGGTGATAGCGACCCTCCAACCATCACCAATCGCTCCCAGCCTTTGGCTGTCTGGGATGCGGACGTCATTAAAGTACACCTCATTAAAAGATGATCCACCGGTGATCTGTTTGATCGGCTTGATATCAATCCCGGGAGATTTCATATCCACAAAGAAGAAGGTCATGCCGGCATGTTTATCGACATTGGGGTCGTGTCTAACAACGATGATGCCGTAGTCACAAAATTGTGCACCTGAGGTCCAAACTTTTTGGCCATTGATAATCCAGTCATCGCCGTCTTGTACCGCTTTACTTCGCAGGCCAGCTACATCAGACCCCGCTGAGGGCTCGGAGAATAGTTGGCACCAAATTTCTTCGCCAGCGGCCATGGGTGGCAGATAGCGTTGCTTTTGTTGTTCGGTGGCATATTGCATCATCACTGGCCCTGCCATGCCTAGACCAATTTCATAGATACCTTGAGGAACATTAAACTTTACTTCTTCTTGGCCCCAAATAATTCTCTCAAGCGGTGAGGCCTCTAAACCACCATAAATTTTTGGCCAATGCAGCATCGCCCAGCCAGCGTCGAACTTCTTTTTTTGCCAGCTTCTTGCAGCGTCTAGGAAGTCCTGCGACCCCGGCTCGCCATGAGGGTTATGATTAACAACCTGTGTTTTGAGTTGTGCATTATCTTGCAACCAGGCGCTGCATTTGGCTCTAAATTGAGCTTGCTGTTCACTGTCATTAAAATTCATATCAGACCCCTTGATTAACGTTGGCAGGCTGGGCTTTTTCTAACCCATGGATGAGTTTTTCCTTCCACGTTGCAAGGGAGCCGACATTTAAAGAGAGTAACTTAGCGCGCCGATAGAAAAGATGGCAATCGTACTCCCATGTGAAACCATTACCGCCATGAGTTTGTATGTTTTCTTGCGAACAATAATCAAACGCCTGGGTGGCACTGACTCTTGCGGTAGCAGCTGCTACATTGAGTTCTACTGATTCAGTAGAAAGCGCCCAGGCACCATAGTAGCTGTTAGATTTGGCGAGGGTTAATTTGATATACATATCTGCCAGCTTGTGCTTAATCGCCTGATAGGAACCAATAGCACGACCAAAGGCAAACCGCTGTTGCGCGTAACTCGTCGCCATATCAAGTGCCGCTTGAGCGCCACCTATTTGTTCAAAGCTGAACATGACAGCCGCTTGGTCGAGCAGGTTTTGTAATAGCGTCCAGCCTTCACCTTGATCCCCTAATAGCTGGCTGCTTGCATTATTAAAGTCGATGGAGAAATGACCTCGACTGTCGTCAATGGTGTCTTGTTTTTGGATACTACATTCATCACCCAGCTCAACCAATCGCAACTCGATACCTGTTTCGCCATTACAGACAACAATGACATGGGTGGCTATACCGGCGTCGGGAACAGCAATTTTGGTACCCGACACTGCGTTGTTGACGGCCGTAGTATTAATATTTTGTGCGGTTGGCGCCAGTAATTGCTCGGTTATAGCCACTGTGCCAATGCATTCTCCGTTAACCAATTTTGGTAGTAGATCTTGTTTTATTTCATTGCTAGCGAACTTGATAATGGCCTCGGTAAAAAGGTATACCGATGATGAGAACGGGACTGGAGCGAGTGATCGACCTAGTTCCTCTGCGATAACGCAAAGTTCGAGATGACCTAAACCCAATCCATCATACTGCTCTGGTATTCTAATTCCGGTCCACCCCATGGCTATAATTTTCTGCCATAAATCGATATCTAATGCTTGCTGTGCGTCCAATACACTTCGGCTTCTTTGCAATGATTGTTCTTTTTCAAGAAATTTTTGCGCTTCGGATTGAAGGAATTTTTGATCGTCTGAAAAGTCTAGGTTCATAGTTCTGTGCTTTTTAAATTCATTAAGGAGTGAACGAGTAGGGATAGGATATAACTTAATTTAGCGTCAACGCAAGATTAAGCGTCTATTGCTTAGTTTTGCCAGATACTCTTTGCCAATCTTGGGTTTGATAAATAAACCCAACATGGCCTCGAATGAAAAGTATTCCAAAGCCCTGAGGGGTCAGGAGTGATTTCAGCCCAAAGATTTACCGCAAGTGAGGAGATTATTAAAAAGAGTGTAGCTCGCATGATTAATCCTGTGAATAATGCAATGGATGCGCCAAAGCCATCTAGTGGCGAGTCTATGGTGTTGAGACTCCTTGCAAGATGCAATATTGAATGCACGCTCTAGACCTCACGTTATGAGGTACTACAGCCCCTTGGGCTCTGATTCATGGGTAAAAGAATGACTGACGAATAGGGAAGCAGTTAAAAGCGCAACCGCGCAAACTTGGTGGGCGGCAGCAACAGGCACTGGAATATAAAAGATCAGAGTGCTAATACCTAAACTGACTTGCAGAAATAACAAACCAATGAAGCAGTAGATGGCAATTCTTAGAGATCCCTGCAGGTCAGACTTAAGAGCTTTGTAAGCAAACGTTAGCACCAGGCAAACAATGAGATAGGCAAGCATACGATGATTAAATTGAATCGTCAGCATGTCTTCAAAAGCTGAAAGCCAGATCGGCTGAAGACTATATAATCCCGGTGGGATAAAGCTGTCACCCATCAAAGGCCAAGTCGGATAGGGCACTCCTGCGCGAGTACCAGCGACTAAACCACCTGAAAGAATCATTAAAAATATCAACCCGCTTAGGGTGAAGGAAAAGCGCCTGAGGTGGTTTGGTTGAGGACGCTTAGGTGCAAGCAGGTCTAGTGCGGTCCAGATAATAAATCCATAGACGAATACGGCTAGCCCGAGATGCGCGGTCAAACGGTATTGGCTAACATGGGGGTTATCGACTAAGCCACTTTTAACCATGTACCAACCCAGCAGTCCTTGACTACCGCCTAATACCAGCATGGCCACGAGCCTTGGAGTTAAACCTGGTGCTATACGTTTGGTAAAGAGGAACAATAAGAATGGCAACACAAAAAGAATCCCAATAAAACGACCTAAGACGCGATGCAAGTACTCGTACATGAAGATGGACTTGAACTCTTCTAGGGTCATAGTGAAGTTGGTTTTTTGGTATTCAGGGTATTGCTGGTATTTGAGAAACATTTCTTGCCAGTCTGCCAGAGATAAGGGCGGAATAATTCCCGCCAGAGGTTTCCATTCGACCATCGACAAACCGGAGTTAGTTAGACGCGTCACGCCACCGAGTAAGATCATGCCAAAAATAACGGCAGCGCATACTAGCAACCAGTACGCGATTTGACGATCAAATCGTGATTGTTGTTCAGGTGATGCTGGATATTGAAGCATAACTAGGATCGCTCAGTATTGATGGGATGACCTTTGAACCAGTCTTTTTTACGAAAACGCCGCATATTTAGACTTGATTTTATCGAAAAATCAGCCAAAGAGGTAGCGTATAGCCATACGACATCTACACCCATTGTAACCATTATCCAAGGAGCGACAATACGGGTTATAGCAATGCTAAATATAGTCACTTTCATCGGGTAGCGGGTATCACCTGCGCCTCTAAGAGCGCCAGCCATACTGAATTCGATGGCCATTAGAGGTAAACAGGCGCTTAAAATATAGGTAAACTGAACCATGTGGTGAATAACGAGGGGATCGGCAATCATAAAGCTGGCGATCTCTCGTGCATACCAACTCATCAGCACACCGCCAGAGATCATTATGTACAGGCAGGTGCGCATAGTTTTCCAGCCAGCGTCATAAGCATCTTGATGGTCACCTGCGCCTAAATGCTGACTAACGAGCGTAGCGCTTGAGATAGAAAAGCTATAAGCAACGACAATAACGATACCGAGTATCGATAAGCCTATGCCATAAGCAGCAAAAGGCTCATTACCATAGCCTGCTAAAAAAACCATAAAGATGAGCAGACCGCCCTGAAAGAAGGCTTGCTCGAAAGCCGCGGGCATTCCGATATTGACGAGCCGTTTACCATTGGCTAACAAGTCTGGCATTGGACTGGTAGGTTTGAAATTAAAGCCGCCGAAAACCCAGATTAGTAAAAACGTGATGATGGTTACGGACATAGCTATACCTCCACCAATCGCTAAGCCTGAAATACCCATGATAGGTAAACCAACCCATCCAAAGGTCATAGCTGCACCAAGAATGACGCTCAGGATGACACCAAAGATGGCCGTCCATAGCGGGGTGGTGCTGTCGCCAGTGGCTCGAAACGACATATTGAATACCAGCGTGGATAACATTGCTGGTGCGAAAATTGCAGTCCAGAAAGTGAAATCAACGGCCATTCTATGAGCATCTTCAGATAGATTAAAAATGCCCACTAACTGCTCGCGAAAGGGAATTGCAATCCATGCGAAGAGCAAGCCATCTAAAAAAAACAACAGTATTGAAAGCGACGCAAAACGACCCGCTAAAAGTTGATTGTTGGCTCCCCAATATTTACCTACCATCGCGGTGGTGCCACTACAGAGGCCCATCACTATAGCGTGAAGTACAAAATAAAGGCGCTGGCCCGTAGTTACCGCCGCCACGGCGTCGGCGCCCAAACTACCTGCCATTTTTAGAAATGCGACACCCATCAGCATGTAAGTAATATTACTGATAATGGTTGGCCAGGTAAGGCGCCAGATGCTAATAGTAGAGATGGGTGACATAGCGTTCTATGATAACATCTACCACCATTAGTGGTCAGTCATTTAAGGCAAATATGAATATTGTTGAGCTAGCACATAATCAAATAGATTCAACATGGATCGACGTGCTTGATCGTGAATTATATAAGGACTATTTGGCGGACCTTGGCGATTATCTATCTCAGTTACAAGCACTCAATAAAGTTATCTACCCACCAGCTGAAATGGTTTTTGCGGCTTTCGAGCACACTAACTTTAAACGTTTAAAAGTGGTGATTTTAGGTCAAGACCCCTATCACGGAGCTGGACAGGCTAACGGCTTGTGCTTTTCAGTTGCTCGCGGCAATAAGGTTCCGCCTTCGTTACGCAACATCTTCAAGGAACTCAATGCTGATTTGGGTGTTGTGCCAGCTCATCATGGGTGTCTGCAAAGTTGGGCACAACAGGGCGTATTACTGCTGAATTCGGTAATGACTGTTGAACAAGGACATGCTGGCGCCCATGCTAATAAAGGGTGGGAGCGTTTTACTGACCAAGTTATCCGATTAGTCAGTCAGCAAGCTAAGGGGGTGGTATTTATGTTGTGGGGTAATTACGCGCAGAAAAAGGCTACCTTGATTGATGGATCTCGGCACCTTATTTTACAGGCGGCCCATCCTTCACCGTTCTCTGCCTACCGCGGATATCTGGGCTGTAAGCATTTTTCATTGGCAAATAATTATCATAAGAGTGCTGGCGTTCAGTGTATTGATTGGCAGCTTCCCGGCCAGAGAGATGACAGCGGACAAATTACTTTTGAACTCTAATCAAGGAGTGATTTCCGTGCCCCTAAGGTCCTGGCAAACACCAAAAAATTTATTGATTTTGATGACTGTAGCAATGACTTTCGCCTTTGCAACCTGGACGGCCTTGCTGAATAATTTTGTGGTTGAAAGAGCGTATTTCACCGGTAAAGAAATTGGTCTTTTACAAAGTATCCGTGAAATACCCGGGTTTCTAGCCTTTACAGCAGTGTTTGTACTGCTATTAATAAGGGAGCAGGTGTTTGCCTATCTATCGTTGGCGGTGCTGGGTATCGGTGTAGCGATTAGCGGATACTTCCCTTCTGCAGTAGGGCTTTACCTAACCACTTTTCTGATGTCGGTCGGATTTCATTATTATGAAACGATAAAACAATCTCTGTCATTGCAGTGGCTTTCTCTTGATGAAGCGCCAGCAGTATTAGGTAAATTGATCGCCGTAAGCTCTGGGGCTTCATTAATTGTTTTCGGTTTCTTGTGGATTTCCCAGCGATATTTAGGTTTGGATTATAAAGTTATTTATTTGGCGGGTGGAGGTAGTTGTTTAATTCTAACGCTGGTCATGTGGTTCGCGTTTCCCAGATTCGGCAGCAAAACGCCGCAGAGAAAATACCTTTTAATGCGTAAACGCTATTGGCTGTATTACGCGTTGACCTTCATGAGTGGTGCTAGGCGGCAAATTTTTATGGTCTTTGCTGGATTTTTAATGGTGGAAAAGTTTGCTTATACCGTGAGCGATATTGCCGCATTATTCCTGATTAACCACTTATTTAACTGGGTTCTTGCCAGTCGTATTGGTGTCATTGTGGGCAAAGTAGGTGAGCGTCGAGCACTTATCTTTGAGTACTGTGGTTTATTTTGCGTGTTTACGGCCTATGCCTTTGTAAGCAGCGCGAACTGGGCTGGGGCGTTGTATGTAGTGGATCATTTGTTTTTTTCACTGGCAATTGCGATTAAAACTTATTTTCAAAAAATTGCTGACCCTGCAGACATAGCATCTACCGCAGGAGTCGCTTTCACCATTAACCATATCGCCGCGGTGGTTATACCTGTGCTATTTGGTCTAATTTGGCTAATATCGCCTATGTGGGTATTTTTGGCAGGTTCTGCGATGGCTCTAATCAGCCTAATCTTAGCGCTAAATATTCCGCTATCACCCCGCGCCGGGTATGAGGTTGTTTGGGGCTATTTTGGATTTCGCAAAGAGACTAATTCCTAACTAACGTTGGGCTAATAGTCTGTTTTTAAGGGTGGTTGATTGGCTTTCCTTCGTAACCAGTTTAGCTTGGAAAGTACCGCTGGCGATAAGGCAATTTTCCGTTCGAGTTGAAATTTACCAGGGTAGTCCATTAACAGCAGGCCCGTTAGCATGGTTAAAATGCCTTGGCCAGGTAGAAATAACATTAAAAACCCACTAAATAATAATAGATACCCAACCACATTCTTCACCACAAATATTAACAACCATGCTCCCGGGAAATGATCCTTCCATGGCGTTCCAGCACGTCTTTGTGGTAAAAAATAATCTTCTGGAATCTTAGCGACCAGCCACGGTAAAGATAACAAACTCACGATGAAAATAATAATGGATGCCAGCCCAGACCATACCAATAGATTCTGGTGACTGGATATCCAGATAATAATATCGTTCACGAGTGCTCTAGAACCTCATAAGGCAAAGGCAAATGTGTAGCGTTGACCAGCTTCGCTTTATCGAAGGTCACTTCAGCCGTTTCTAAATATTTATTAGGTAATACGACGAGGGCTTCTATACTCAATTCGCTGGCTCGAGCTGCAGCGGCAACGGTACCTATGACTTTGCCATTAGAATCCATCAAGGCAACTCCTACAGGTGGTATCTGGGCAGTATCGAGTCGCATGAGATGCATTCGTCTTTTTACTGAGCCCCGATAATGGGCCCTAGCAACAATCTCTTGACCGGTGTAACAACCCTTTTTGAAGTTAATATAGTTTTGTGCATCTAGATTAATCATTTGAACAATAAATTCATCAGAGGTATCAATCGTCACATCTGCATTGCCGCTTCGAACGCGCATCAGATCACTATAGCCTTGGCCTGCTGGTGTTAGAACCGCAGCATGCGAGTTAAGCTGTTGAATAGCACTGTCAGCGCCAGCGGTGACGAGAAATAATGAAGAATTATATTGCTTGATATGACATCTCGTTATTTGTGTTACCCGTTCAGCACTATCGGGCCCAGAAATCATAGCGCTGAAAAATTGATCACTGACATCGGTGATGTCAGTTTTGAAGAATACAGAGTATTTCTTAAAACTAGCAATGGCTAACCCAACTACCGAAGGGTGTGTTTCTAATAGTATGTTTCCGTCTTGGTCTTTGTGGGCACTAAACAGAAAGGTGACACGGCCCTTGGGCGTCAGATGGGCGCCATTAATCGTTTCCCCCTTCTCCAGTAAACTCATGTCGCAGCTGACTTGACCCTGCAAGAACTTTTCAGTGTCGGGGCCGGATAATTGGATGTAGCCCCTTAGGTCGACGCTGAATACATTCTGCTTAGTCAGAGATTTATAGTCAGATGGTGATTCACCAAAAGATTCTACAATACTGGGATTCTCAGCATTGGTAGTGAGGTTGTGACTTGGGAAAAGTGACTGCCAGTCCATAGGTGTGCATGACTCAGTATGTTTATGGTTAATTGTCTCTTATAATAGCCTTTTTAACACTGATTGATTAGCTATGAATAAGAACCGTCTATTGTGGGCTAGTCGCCGCGGTATGTTAGAACTTGACATGATTCTCGCGCCCTTTGTGGAGGATGTCTACGATTCTTTAGAAGAAGATGACAAACTTCGGTTCGAGGTTCTGCTAGAGCGTGAAGACCAAACGTTATTTATGTGGTTTATGCAACGCGAACAGCCAATTGACCCAAACATGCAAAGGATACTGCAGATAATTCGTGACAGTCGAGAAAAAGCCGCTTCGGTTCACTCTTAAACCATCGAGAATATTTTTTTACGCGAACCTTTGGTTGGCGCTCTTACAGAGGCAGAGCATCATCAGTTGCGCGTTTTCTTAGTGGCTAGAAGATGAAATTAAGTTTAATTACGATGAATAATCACATCTTGACCTGCATAATTAATCGGGACCATAATCGTGTCTCGGGCAATCGGTGAGACCTCGGGGTAGTCCAGTGTAAAGTGGAGGCCCCGACTCTCCTTACGCTGCATCGCACATCGAATAATCAGCTCTGACACTGTCGCTAAGTTACGCAGTTCTAACAAGTCTCGGGTTACCTTGCAGTTGCTATAGTAGTCTTGTATCTCTTTCTGTAGCAACTTGATTCGATGTTGGGCTCTTTGAAGGCGTCTGTTAGTTCGCACAATGCCAACATAATCCCACATGAATCGCCGCAGTTCATCCCAGTTGTGAGAGATGACTACATCTTCATCAGAATGGCTGACGCGTGACTCATCCCACTCAGGAATAAAATCTGGCGCAGCGATCTGATCAATATGTTGATTAATTCTTCCCGCAGCGGCCTGGGCATACACTAGGCATTCTAGGAGCGAGTTACTGGCCATCCGATTAGCGCCATGTAAACCAGTATAGGCATTTTCACCAACAGCATAAAGGTTTTGCAAGTCAGTTTGCCCATCTTTGGATACCAAAATACCTCCGCAAGTGTAGTGTGCAGCAGGGACGATAGGAATAGGGTCTGCAGTTATGTCAATGCCAAACTCTAGGCACTGTTGGTATACCGTCGGGAAATGCTCGGTAATGAAGTCGGCTGGCTTGTGGCTTATATCTAGATACAAACAGTCACAGCCTAGTCGTTTCATTTCATGATCGATAGCTCGAGCTACCACATCTCGAGGCGCTAGCTCAGCATCAGGATGAAAGCCATTCATAAATGCTCTGCCGTCAGGTAAACGTAATACAGCACCCTCACCACGCAACGCTTCGGTAATGAGAAATGACTTAGCTTTAGGATGATAAAGGCAAGTTGGATGAAACTGATTGAATTCTAAATTGGCGACTCTGCACCCCTTTCGCCATGCCATCGCCATACCATCACCACTGGCTCCATCAGGATTGCTGGTGTAAAGATATGCCTTGCTGGCCCCTCCCGAGGCTAAAATGACACTTTTGGACTGAAATAAAGACACAGAACCTGCGGTAATGTCTAGCAGGTAGACACCCGTGCAACGAATTTTACGAGAATCCGCATCGGCTTGGGTGACAAGGTCGACAGCACAATGCTGTTCAAAAATATCAATATTGGACGCCGCAATAACTTGATCTACTAGCGTTCCGGTGACTTCTTTGCCTGTCGCATCGGCGGTATGCAAGATCCGACGGTGGCTGTGGCCGCCTTCTTGGGTGAGATGGTAACCCTGCTGATTATTTTCTTTTGTAAACTGCACTCCCTGATCTATGAGCCATTTAACTGCGCTAGGGCCGTTTTCAACTACGAAGTGAACTGACTCTTCATGGCAAAGCCCTGCGCCAGCAACCAAGGTGTCAGCAACGTGCGCGGCGGGGCTATCATTCTCGTCAAATACAGCTGCAATACCTCCCTGAGCTAACCATGACGCACCAGCCTGTAACGAGGCTTTGCTGATAAGGGCAACTTGCAAGTGTTTGTCTAGCTGCAGAGCGCTGGTAAGACCAGCAACTCCACTGCCAATAATAATAACGTCATAAAGATGAGTTTGTTGCATTGGTGTGCCACACAGATTGGGTCGGTCATGATAATATAAGAGTACGAATCACGCGAACTTTAGGATCTGTCGGTTGTCTTTAGAACAGTGCCGTCGAATGTTAGATTTCGCTAGCTTCAAAAAATAGGCCATAAGAGCTGCGAGAACGGATTGTTTGATGACGGAAAATAAAAAAGAGGCCACTGATCAGCAACTGGTGGTTAGGGTTCAAAAAGGTGATAAGAGAGCATTTGACCTTTTAGTTCTCAAATACCAAAGCAGGATGCACGCTATCGTTGGACGCTTTGTTCGGGATACCGATGAGGTTGCCGATGTAGTGCAAGAATCGTTTATTAAAGCTTATCGAGCATTACCCAAATTCCGCGGTGAGAGTCAGTTTTATACTTGGCTGTACCGTATCGCCGTAAATACAGCAAAGAACTACCTTGTTGCGCGCAGTCGTCGGCCACCAGGCTCAGATATTGATGCGATGGATGCTGAGTATTATGATGGCAGTGACTATCTAAAGGATTTAGGCACGCCGGAGAATAATCTTTTCCGGGATGAGCTAGCAGTCTTGATCCACAAAACAATTTCTGATCTGCCTGAGGATTTAAGAACTGCAGTGACGTTGCGAGAGTTTGAAGGTCTGAGTTATGATGAAATTGCAACGATAATGGATTGCCCTGTTGGAACGGTAAGATCACGTATATTCAGAGCTAGAGAGACGATTGACTTGCAGGTGGTAAAGTTGGTCGGCGGGGGTTTAAAAGATTGATGAACCTTTTTGCTGATGATTGGTCATATAGACAGTATTTTAAAAAAACTGACGTTGTTTTTGACAAGGCTATTAAATGAGCGACCACAAAAATCGATTGAATGAGTCTTTATCTGCGCTGATGGATAGTGAGGCAAACGATATAGAAATTCGTCGAATTCTGAAAGAATTGGATGCAAGCGATAGCTCGTTAGCCCCTGAAATTCGAGAGAAATGGCGGCGCTATCACTTGGCATCGGCTGTCATAGGTAAAGAATCTATATCTTCTGTAGATTATTCAACAGCGATCGCTGAAGCGATTGATGGCGAAGTTACTCATAAGATGAATTCGTTGACTAAAATATTTAGTCGCTCAGGTATCTTGGCTGTGGGTGCGTCACTAGGCATAAGCTCTGCTGGCCCTTTCGCAATCGCCGCATCAGTTGCATTGGTTGCTGTGCTTGGCGTTCAGAATGTTAGTAGCCCTTTGGATGGTGCCGATCAAGCTTCTCAGTATGCCCAATCAGCCCATACGATGCTGGGCAAAAATAGTACCGGTCCAGCTAATCAATTTCCAGCGGGTTGGCAGGCGCCTGTTGAGGCTCAAGCGCGAACAGTCAGTGCCAGTGGTTTTAATGGAGCTCGACAATATCCTCAGCCGATAGTGGAGGTTAAACAGGTGATTAAAGCGCAATACTCTGAGCAAGAGGTTAGGTTTTATTTAGCTGACATTTTGGCTAAACATTCCAGTCATGCTGCACTTAACAGCAATCAAAGTATGTTACCCTTTGCTCGTATTGAATCGGGTGAGACTGTTGTTGAATAGGGTGGTTAGAGCGTGCGTATAATAGATTATATGGAAAGAAAATTCAGGATGGCGGTTATTATGACCGCCATTTTTGCGTGTGGACCTTTGTTTCCTCAGCAGACGGATCCAGCCTATGACTTAATGGTTGAGATGATTAATGCCTCCCAGCGACTTAATTATGAGGGACTTGTTACCTATGAAAAAATGGGGAATCTCAAAAGTGCTAAAGTTCTTCACTTAGTGCGGGATGCTGAGATCTTCGAACAGATTATCAGTTTGAATGGACCTGAGGGTGAGTTTTCAAGCTTCAGTGGCATAAAAGAGTGCCACAAAACCTCTCCCTTTCTCGGCGAAACATCAGGACTCAATATCAATGACTCTGCCTATGGGCAGCTAAAACGATCATATTCAATAAAGACTGCTGGTACCCAACGAATTGCGGGTCGTGAAGCCACATTATTAGTGTTACGTCCTAACGATGCATGGCGTTATGGTTATGTTGTTGCAATTGACAAACAATCCGGTCTGATGCTTCAGTCCGTCCTGCTTAGCCTTGCTGGTAAACCTATGGAGCGGTTTCAGTTTATTGAACTTTCCATCGGGGGTGATCTTGATTTAATGGAGGTTCCCTCAGGGTCTATTAATCTAGAGGCGGATGAGAGGGCTGATTGTAAAAAGAATAACTCGCTGTTTCAGCAAGACGCCGTTGAGTGGCAAGCTGATTGGATGCCGACAGGCTTTGTGATGACTGACTCTCGATTAGATGAGGATGGTGGTCAATATTCTATGGTGTTCTCTGATGGTTTAGCGGTTCTCTCGGTGTTTGTTGAATCGTCAGAAGCCAGCAATAAGATGCCGTCGTTTGCAGCCACATCAGGAGCGACGGTTGCCTTGGTGTCTAAAGTTCAGATAGAGGGTTCGTTTTTCACGGTTTCTGTGGTGGGTGAAATCCCCAGTGATACGGCGAGAAGAATTATAGAATCGGTAACTCGGTCATCTGATATGGCCAAAAATTCGTAACTTGTTTAGGGTTTTAAGAATGATCTTCGAAACTGGGATAGTGGTGAGCAATGAGCAGGGTAGCCTTTGGGTTGAGACTATACAAAGGACCGCCTGCGACACCTGTATCGCTGAAAAAGGTTGTGGGCAGAGCTTGCTGTCTAAATTAACCGGTAAAACGAATCGAATTAGAGTGCTGCTAGGGGATTATGCTGCTGAAAGTATCGAGTTAGGGCAGAGTGTCACCATAGGGATCCCAGAGAATGTCATTGTAAAAGGTTCACTGTTGGTCTACATGTTGCCTATTCTAATGGCCGTTTTGGGTGCTTGGCTTTTGGGCTCGGGTCTAAAATCAATGGAACAGGACTTATTTAGTATTTTGGGCGCTACCGTTGGGCTTTTCCTGGGTGGATTGTTAGTCAAAATCCGAAGTAATCAAACTTATCGTGATCCTAAACTTAATCCAGTCTTATCAGGCACCTCTCTTAATTATAGTCAGCCGGTGAATGCCTTAACCGTAATATAATAGTAAAATCCAAAGGAGTTTTTAGTGCTAAACAGAGTCTTTTATATAACCTGTTTTGTTGCAATAGCAGTATCTTCTGCTCATGCCGATTTACCGGATTTCACTCAATTGGTTGAAAAAGCTGCGCCGGCAGTGGTTAAAATCAATACCGTTAGTAAGGCAGCTCCTCAAAAAGAGCAGCCGCGAATGCAGGGCCAGATGCCGGATATTTTTCGTGATCTATTTGAGCAAAGACGCAGGCCTTCGCAGCCATCAAGAACCATGGGGTCTGGATTTGTTATTTCTGCCGATGGCTACATTCTAACCAACCATCACGTGGTGGATAATGCCGACGAGATTGAGGTGCAGTTTGCTGACAGGAGCCAGTATTCGGCGACTATTATTGGCTCAGATCGTCTATCTGACCTCGCCCTGCTCAAAATAGAGGCAGATGATCTGCCGTCTTTGGAGTTCGCTGACTCAGATAGCGTGAAAGTGGGAGCTTGGGTATTAGCAATAGGTTCGCCGTTTGGTCTCGATTACTCTGTTACAGCGGGCATTGTAAGTGCTATCGGCCGTAGTCTCCCCACGGCAGACTCGGCTAATTACGTACCATTTATTCAGACTGACGTCGCCATTAATCCAGGCAATTCTGGGGGACCTCTATTTAATCTTGATGGCGAAGTCGTTGGGATTAATTCCCAAATATATTCTCGCTCTGGCGGTTCTATCGGATTGTCGTTCGCTATCCCCGTTAGCGTGGCTAATAATGTAGTTAAACAGCTCAAAAATGATGGAAAAGTACAACGAGGTTGGTTGGGCGTTGGTATTCAAAATGTCAGTAAAAAATTAGCCGAAGCATTAGATTTACCCGGACCTCAAGGTGCTTTGGTGACTGCGGTAGTACCCGATAGTCCGGCGGAGAAGGGTGATATTATTCCTGGGGATGTAATTGTTAGTTTTGATGCTCAATTAATCCTTGATTCGATGGATCTGCCTCATATTGTTGGTTTAATTGCGCCAGGGGAGAAGGTTAAAGTTGAGCTCTTTCGAGAGGGAAGACGGAAAAAGATGTCAGTTGAGATTGGTGCGTTAGATCGAAGCGAAGAAGACGTAGAAACTGACAATGACGGAAGTGACCGATTGGGCCTATTAATCGAAGAACTCAGTGAAGATGAATTGCGGTCACTCAGATTACGTGGTGGGGTTAAAGTGGCAAGAGTATCCGTGGAATCTCCATCTGAAATCGCTGGGTTAATAGAAGGCGATGTTATTGTGCAGCTGGGCTATAACCGCATTGATGATGGTGAAGGATACGAGCGAGTCATTGATGGCCTACCCAATGACACACCAATACCGATTCGATTTTATCGGCGAGGGCAGGCTATCTTCAGAACGATTCAGATTAATGATTAATAGGGTGTTATGTTGTTTGATCATGACCCATTCTCCTCAAGTGGTTGATGGCATCAGAGATGCAAATAGGCTAGACTGCGCTCGCATTTTTGAACGGCAGTGAAAACCCTTTGACAGATCTTAGCCACATACGAAATTTCTCTATTATTGCCCATATTGATCATGGTAAATCTACTGTTGCTGACCGCTTTATTCAAATCTGTGGTGGCCTCAGTGAACGTGAGATGGAGTCTCAAGTCTTGGACTCTATGGATATCGAGCGTGAGCGTGGCATTACTATCAAGGCACAAAGCGTAACCTTGCCGTATACAGCGCTAAACGGTGCCACCTATCAACTCAATTTCATCGATACGCCAGGTCACGTTGATTTTTCATATGAAGTGTCTCGATCTTTGGCGGCCTGCGAAGGCGCGCTGCTAATCGTCGACGCGGCTCAAGGTGTTGAGGCGCAATCGGTAGCTAATTGCTATACCGCCATTGCGCAGGGCTTAGAGGTCATTCCTGTTTTGAATAAGATGGATTTGCCGCAGGCAGAACCAGAAAAGGTTATCAATGAAATAGAAAATATTATTGGTATTCAGGCTGACGAAGCCGTGCGCTGTAGTGCTAAAACAGGCGAAGGGATTGAGAGTATATTAGAGGATCTAGTGAAGCATGTTCCAGCGCCCGTAGGAGATGTTGACGCTCCCCTCCAAGCTTTAATTATTGATTCCTGGTTTGATAATTATTTAGGCGTGGTGTCTTTACTACGTGTCATGCAGGGCACACTCGAAGTCAAAAATAAGATTGTTGCGAAGTCGATTGGCAAAGCACATGTGGTTGATAGTGTGGGTATTTTTACCCCAAAACGAAAAGAGACGGGTATCCTAAGAGCGGGAGAGGTTGGCTTCATGGTGGCCGGAATCAAAGACATAATGGGTGCGCCGGTTGGGGATACGGTGACGACACTAGCGACTTCAGATGTAGACGCTTTACCCGGATTCCAACGCGTTAAGCCCCAGGTTTATGCCGGCATGTTTCCTGTAGACTCAGATGACTTTGAAGAGTTCCGTGAAGCACTAAGTAAGCTAGCGGTAAACGATGCCTCTCTATTTTATGAGCCTGAAAGTTCAGATGCATTAGGCTTTGGGTTTCGATGTGGGTTTCTTGGTATGTTGCATATGGAAATCATACAAGAGCGACTGGAGCGAGAATATCATCTTAACTTGATCACTACCGCACCAACGGTAGTTTATGAAATCATCACCTCCAAAGGTGAGACTTTGTACATGTCCAATCCCTCTGATTTACCTGATCCTGGTCAAATCGAGGAGATGCGAGAACCTATTTGTGAGGCCAATATTTTGGTGCCCAAAGACTATGTTGGCAACGTCATTACTCTTTGTGTTCAAAAACGAGGGATCCAAAAAGACATGCAGTTTGTGGGTGGTCAGGTGTCAATTCGCTATGAACTGCCTATGAGCGAGGTGGTGATGGACTTTTTTGATCGATTAAAATCGGTTAGTCGCGGGTTTGCCTCTCTTGATTATAATTTTGTTCGTTTTGAAGCGGCGGCTCTGGTAAAACTAGATATTTTGATTAACGGTGACAGGGTTGATGCCCTGGCTGCGATTACTCATCGCGATCACTCGATTCAAAAAGGACGTAAGCTAGCGGATAAGATGAAAGAATTGATTCCGCGACAAATGTTTGATGTTGCTATTCAAGCGGCCATTGGAGGTAATGTGATAGCGCGCACAACTGTAAAAGCTTTGCGCAAAAATGTCACTGCGAAATGCTATGGTGGAGATGTGTCGCGCAAAAAGAAGTTACTTGAGAAACAAAAAGCGGGCAAAAAACGTATGAAACAAGTGGGTAACGTTGAGATTCCACAGGATGCCTTCTTGGCCGTCCTGAAAACGTAAATAGATATCAGCAAAAGGAATGAATTGTGGATTTTAATTTTGAATTAATTCTAACGATAGTGTTTTTAGTTTCGTTAGTGTTTTGGCTTATTAACAAGTTTCTGGTGAAGCAGGAAGAAGGTCTAATTGAATTCGCAGCCTCTCTAGCACCAGTCCTGGGGTTGGTGTTAGTGCTTCGCTCTTTTCTCATTGAGCCATTTCAGATCCCCTCTAAGTCTATGGTTCCCACTCTGAAAGTGGGTGATTTTATTTTAGTAAGCAAGTGGAGTTATGGTTTAAGAATGCCCGTTTTACGGACTAAAATACTCGATATCAATAGCCCGAAACGCGGTGATGTTGTTGTATTTTTCCCTCCCCATGAAGAGCGTTATTTTATAAAGCGATTGATCGGGCTGCCGGGTGATAAGATCCAGGTCATCAATGGTAAACTGTACGTGAACAATGTAACCATGCCTCAAACCGATACGATGATAGAGGCTGGAGCTCCTAGGTCAGTGGTGATGATGGAGGACCTTGATGGCGTAAAACACAGCATTCAAAAACGTGTTCCGCCTACCAGAATGAGCCAAAATTTTTCTGCAGTGGTTCCTCAGGGACATTATTTTATGATGGGTGACAGCAGAGATAACTCAAGTGATAGTCGTGTGTGGGGTCCGGTACCAGAAGAGCGTATTGTGGGGAAAGCATTTGCCCGCTGGATGTTCTGGGACGATTTTCTCAGCATACCCAGTTTTTCTAGAACTGGAAAGATTCAATAGCCGCTCATTAATCGGTATTTTTCTCGATCCTAGGTCATGAGAAAATCCTAGCGATGTTACAATAATGGTCATAGATATTTTACGGGCTTTATTCCTAATGGATTTGAGTGATCACGATGGCAAATAATATCGGCCAGCTTCAAAAGCGCCTAGGGTACCAATTTAGGGATCCGGATCTTTTGATTTTGGCGCTTTCACACCGAAGTGTAGCCTCGAAGAATAACGAGCGACTTGAATTTCTGGGCGATGCAATTTTAGGCTTAGTAGTAACGGATTTCCTTTATCGTGAGTTTCCGGATGCACGTGAAGGTGACTTAAGCCGCATGCGTTCTCATATAGTACGTGGGGAGTCTCTTGCCGAGGTAGCAAAACAATTAGCGCTTGGGCCCGACCTATTGCTGGGTTCTGGGGAAATGAAAAGTGGTGGTCACCGACGAGATTCGATCCTCGGGGATACAATAGAAGCACTGATTGGCGCTATCTATTTAGATGGAGGTATTGAGGCGGCTCGTGAGATTGTCGTAGCTTGGTTTAAATCCTTTCTCGATAGTGCGTTACAAACTCAGCCAGTTAAGGATGCAAAAACCGCTCTGCAAGAATGGCTACAGCATCGAAATAAGCCGCTACCGGACTATCAACTGATTGGTACTGGGGGTGAGGCCCATAGCCGCCTGTTTACAGTGAGTTGTCAAATTAGTGCGGTTGAAACAACGATGACTGCTACTGCTACTAGCCGCAGACGCGCAGAGCAAATGGTTGCAGAGCAATTATTAGAGGAAGTGGAGAAATCGAAGTGACATTAGAGCAGAAGTATTGCGGTTATGTGGCCATTGTGGGTCGCCCTAATGTTGGCAAGTCTACTCTGCTCAACCATCTGTTGGGGCAAAAATTGTGTATCACCTCTCGAAAACCTCAGACTACCCGGCACACATTACTCGGGATAAAGACTGAGGGCGAGTTTCAGATGATCTTCGTCGATACTCCAGGTATTCATACCAATCAAGAACGGGCCATTAATCGAGTAATGAACCGTTCGGCTGCTAGCGTCATCGCAGACGTGGATGTTGTGATTTTTGTGGTTGATCGGCTTGAGTGGAGTGAAGCTGATGAATATGTCGCCAAATATCTCTCAAACAATGATGTACCTCTTATTGTAGCGGTTAATAAAATTGATATGATTGATGATAAAGAGGCGTTGTTACCTCATCTCAACTTCCTATCTAGCAAAGTTAATGCGGAAGAACTCATACCTTTATCTGCGCTCCGAAGAACTAACCTAGACGAGCTTGAGACAAAGATTAAGAATTATATTCCGCAAAAGGTTCACCTGTATCCTGAAGATCAGATTACGGATCGAAGCGAAAGGTTTTTGGCGGCTGAGATAGTGCGTGAAAAGATCACACGTCAATTGGGTGCAGAGGTTCCCTATCAAGTAACGGTAGAAATTGAAGAGTTTCGTGCGGAGAAAAAAATCACGCACATTAGTGCCTTAATCCTTGTAGAGCGTGACGGGCAGAAGAAAATCATTATAGGAACCAACGGAGAACGTTTAAAGAAGATAGGTGAACAGGCACGAGCCGATATTGAAAGTTTGCTAGGCTGTAAAGTCATGTTGCGAACTTGGGTGAAAGTTAGGAGTGGTTGGTCTGATGATGAAAGAGCGCTGCGTAGCTTAGGATATATGGATGAGTAAATTGTCGTGAGGGTTGATTCCGAGTTGGGTTTTGTTTTACACACCAGGCCCTATCGTGAAACGAGTCTTTTAGTCGACCTGTTCAGTGAAAACCATGGTCGCATGCGATGTGTCGCAAAGGGCTACCGGCGACCCAACAAAAAGGGTATTACAAGAACACTTTTTCCCTATACAGAGCACCAGTTTAGCTGGCAGGGTCGCGGGGAACTAAAGACACTTACCCAGGCTGACGCTATTCAAGCGCCGGTATTTTTGCAAAGTGAAAGTCTGTTTACGGGATTGTATGTTAACGAACTTTTCTATCGACTACTCCATGAGCATGATCCTCATGAATATCTCTATCAGCAATATCGTCAGTTTTTATCCGCCCTCGTGACTAACTCATTTGACCAAATCATGCTTCGGCACTTGGAGATAAGTCTACTTGAAGAGTTAGGGTATGGGTTGGCATTAGATTTTGAGGCCCTGCATGGTGCTGCGCTGATAGCCGACAAACTTTATAACTATGTGCCTGAGCAAGGTTTGATCGAGATAGCTAGTCACGTAGAGGCGTCCTCTGGTGCCCACCTTGGCGCCGATTTAATCGCCCTAAGTGAAGGGGATTTTGGCAAAATATCAGTAATACGAACGGCTAAACAGTTATTGCGAGGCGTGATAGACTTTTACCTCGATGGGCGTCCGTTACACAGCCGGGAATTGTATCGTCAGCACCTAGAAACCATTGATAACAGAAATAATAATTTGCCTTTGGAATCGAGCTAATGGTAGTGAATATAGGGACCGATATTGTTGAAATCGCTAGAATGACAGATATTCTTGAGCGGCAGAGCGATAGTTTTGCAAAGCGAGTTTTAACGAGTAATGAATTACAACGATATCAGGCTAGTCAAAACAAAGCGGCGTACTTGGCCAAGCGTTTCGCAGCAAAAGAGGCTATTGCTAAGGCCTTAGGTACGGGTATTGGGCATGGTGTTAGCTTTCAGGATATGAACATAATTAATAATGCTAAGGGTGCGCCTGAGGTTGTTCTGTCCGGCGGTGCGGCACGGGTTATGGCTGAACAAGGCGCACATAAAGTTCTTTTGAGTCTGGCTGATGAGCGGCATTATGCCATTGCCTATGCTATTTTATTAAGTAGTTAGTTTATTCTTTTTACTCGCCTTACATTAAGGTATTTTTTCGCGTAGGACAGGCTATGGAATATCCCACCATTGATGAGTGCATTGGTAATACTCGGTTGGTTAAACTCCAGAGAATGCCTGGCAATACCTCTAATATTATTTTGGCTAAGCTTGAGGGCGACAATCCGGCTGGGAGCGTCAAAGATCGTCCAGCGATGAGTATGATAGTCAATGCGCAAGCCCGCGGAGACATCAAGCCGGGGGATCGACTGATTGAGGCCACTAGCGGTAATACCGGAATAGCTCTGGCCATGGCGGCTGCCATGATGGGTTATCAGATGACCTTAATAATGCCTGATAGTGCGACGACTGAACGAAAAATGGGCATGTGTGCCTATGGAGCTGAATTAATTGAGGTGACCCGTGAGCAGGGAATGGAAGGCGCTCGCGATCTTGCTATGCAAATGCAATCTGAAGGCCAGGGTGTGGTACTGGACCAATTTAATAATACTGATAACTCGCTATCTCATTTTCAGAGTACTGGGCCAGAAATTTGGCGGGATACCGAGGGTAAGGTCACGCATTTTGTCAGTTCGATGGGTACAACGGGAACTATTATGGGGGTTTCCGCCTACCTAAAAAGTAAAAACAAAAATGTTCAAATAATTGGATTACAGCCCGAAGACGGAGCCTCTATCCCAGGGATTCGACGGTGGCCAAAGGCTTATATGCCAGGTATTTTCAATAATAAAAATATTGATCAAGTTATCGATATATCACAGACAGATGCCGAGAATACTATGCGCCGACTAGCTCGTGAGGAGGGTATATTTTGTGGAGCGTCAGCTGGAGGTGCAGTTTTTTCTGCTCTTGAGTTATCTAAAAAATTGGAGAATTCCATTATTGTTACTATTGTCTGCGATAGAGGAGACCGTTATTTATCGTCAGGGATTTATACTTAGTAATGATAGGTTTAGCAAATATATTGGGGGCATAATCGCACCCTTTGACTCTTTATTAGTGATTAAAAAGCTATGAATAAGATGCCAGCGAATACATACAGCATTGATGACCTAATTTATCTCATGAAGCGCTTGCGCGACCCTATGACCGGCTGCCCTTGGGATCTGAAGCAAAATTATGAATCAATAGCGAGTCATACTCTGGAGGAAGTGTATGAGGTTATTGATGCTATCGAACGCGATGACTTGGAGCATTTAAGTGAGGAATTAGGTGATCTACTATTTCAAATTATTTTTTACAGCCAGCTTGGAAAAGAGCAAGGTCGGTTTGACTTTGATCAGATTACCTCCAAGATCACTGAAAAATTATTAAGACGTCACCCTCATGTGTTTCCAGATGGTACCTTAGAGTCTGTTCGTGACACCGATGCAGCTCAGGTTGGGGATATTAAGCAGGTCTGGGAGTCATTAAAGCAACAAGAGCGTACTGAAAAGGGTGAGATTAAAGTCCTCGACGACATACCCCTTGCAATGCCAGCACTGAGTCGTGCAACAAAACTGCAAAAGCGAGCGTCTTCAGTCGGATTCGATTGGCCGACGACTGCCGGCGTCATCGAGAAAGTTAAAGAAGAAATAGATGAGCTGGAGGCCGAGATATCCACCGGCAATTCAGCTGCGATTGCAGAGGAACTTGGGGATTTGTTATTTAGCTGTGTTAATTTGGCTCGACATCTAGAGGTCAATCCCGAGACGGCAATGAGAGCAGCTAACGCTAAATTTAAACGTCGTTTTGATAAGGTCGAGACTTTGGCTGGTGGAGTAAAGGTTCAACAGTTATCTGTCAGTGAGCTTGAATTGTTATGGAACAAAGTCAAGCAATCTGAGTGATATTGCTCATTAGTTTAAGGCTGTTTGATAAAGGGTGATGATGCGATCCTTGGGTTGTTCGATAATAGCAATCCCTGTATGGTACGCCCCCATTAGTTTTATGGCCGAAGTCCAAAAAAGCTGCATCTTTCCGGCTGACACGCTACATCAGAGTTAAGGAATAGTATTCATGAAGGTGATTTTGTTAGGCCCACCTGGAGCAGGCAAGGGAACGCAGGCACAGTTTATTACTGAAAAGTATGCTATCCCGCAGATATCTACAGGTGATATGTTACGTGCTGCTATTAAGGCTGAATCTCCTTTGGGCATTGAGGTTAAAGATGTTATGGCATCTGGTGGACTGGTGTCTGACGAGTTAATCATTGCGTTGGTAAGAGAGAGAGTGGGACAGTCGGATTGTCAAAATGGGTTTTTGTTTGATGGATTTCCACGAACAATTCCACAGGCTACAGCGATTGTCGATGCTGGGATTTTGATTGATGCGGTAGTAGAAATTGCAGTGGTAGATGAGGAAATTGTTGCCCGATTAAGTGGGCGTCGAGTCCATGAAGGTTCTGGGCGTATCTATCACATTGAGCACAACCCGCCAAATAATGTGGGCCTAGACGATGAAACTGGTGAGCCACTGATCCAGAGACCGGATGATAGTGAAGAGACAGTTCGTAATCGACTCGATGTGTATCACAAACAAACTAAGCCATTGGTCAATTTTTATACCGAACTTGCTACTAGTGGTAATGCAGCGCCAACATTTTCGTCTGTTAGCGGTTTAGGTTTGCTTTCGGATGTGCAGGAGCGACTTGTAGAAGCGCTGAACAAGTAAAAATTAGCACCTATGTGTCAAGGTGATTACGCAACTCTGCGCTTTTAACCTGTGGCCGCTGTAAGAAAATCCTGATAGCCTAACGAGAGCTAGACGGAAATGTCCTCAATCTTCCGGTTGGGGATTTTTTTTAGAGTCCATACTGGACCATCTAAGCGATAAGATATCGTTAAATAAGTGAGAAATGCCTGATGACAACTGCCCTTGCCATTGAAACGTCTACCGCAGCCTGTTCGGTAGCTTTGTCATTTCGGGGGAGAATGACTAGGCGTTACTCCGAAGAACCTAGGTCCCACACCCGACTGGTAATATCGATGGTCGATGAGGTTTTAGCTGAGGCTGGTGTTGAGCTCAATCAATTAGATGTCATAGGTACCACGGTCGGGCCTGGCTCTTTTACAGGGCTACGCATCGGTTTTGCTGTCGTCCAGGGTCTAGCGTTCGGGCTTGATATCCCTGTGATACCGATGTCTACCCTCCACGTTATGGTGGCCTCTTATAGTCGTTTGGCTCGAGATTCATCAAATGGTGAACCTAGTTCAGAGAGAATCATAATGCCGCTCATTGATGCTCGAATGGATGAGTTCAATTGTGGTTGCTATGGGGTAAATGATTTAGGATTTATGACACCTCTGATTACAGATCAACTGCTCAGCAGGTCTAATGCACTGGTGCTTATTGAGGAGCACAAACCTGAGGTTATTATTGGGGAGGGGCATATGCTTTTTCTCGATGAAATGGAAAGTTCTACTCCCTTAGTCGCGATCTATCCGGATGCTCAAGACCTACTTTATCTGACCATGGAAGAGTTTCAGTGTGGAATGGCAGTGCCGGTAGACTCGGTAGACTTGGTTTATCTGCGTGGGACAGAGGCCTGGCAAAAAAGAAAACGTTTAAGGGATTCTTTGTAGATTTTTCGGATATTAATTGTCAGACAAAAGCGAGGATATTTTGAAAATAAGGGGCTTTGATATGGGAACAAAAGTAGGATTTATTGGGCTGGGAGTAATGGGCTATCCCATGGCTGGGTGGTTAAGCAAAGCCGGACATTCAGTGACTGTTTACAATCGGACAGGCATGGTTGGTGAAAGATGGATGACTGAGTTCTCTGGCAGTATTGCGAATACGGCGGGTGGTGCGGCTAAAAATGCGGACATGGTTTTTATTTGTGTTGGTAATGATAAAGATGTATTGGACGTCACCATGGGAACAGAGGGTGTTTTTTCTACGATCAAGTCTGGGTCAATATTAGTTGACCATACTACTACCTCTGCTGATTTAGCAAAGAAGTTGGCAAATGAAGCTAGTCTGCGTGAATGCGGATTTATCGATGCTCCTGTGTCAGGGGGACAACAGGGTGCAGAAGGCGGTCAGCTAACGGTAATGTGTGGAGGTAGTGGAGATGATTTTGCTAAAATAAAAGGTGTTGTGGCTTGTTTTTCAAAGGCAGTGACATTAATGGGCCCTACGGGGAGTGGTCAGCTCTGTAAGATGGTCAATCAGATTTGTATTGCTGGCTTAGTACAGGGTCTTGCTGAGGGCCTTAATTTTGCTCAGCGAGCTGGGTTAGATGCGCGTCAGGTGGTCGATGTTATATCAAAAGGTGCCGCCCAATCGTGGCAAATGGAGAATCGATATAAGACTATGTTGGCAGGGGAATACGAACATGGTTTCGCTGTGGAATGGATGCGTAAAGATCTATCTTTTGCTCTAGAAGAGGCCAAGACCAATGGTAGTGCCTTACCTGTAGCTCAACTTGTGGATCAATATTATGCGGAAGTTGAGGGCCTTGGAGGCGGTCGTTGGGACACCTCGAGTCTTTTGGCTAGATTACAAATCTAGAGTTTTGGTCGGGTCTAAATCGCCTTATAATGATACATTCGAGGTTAGGATTAATAGTTAAATGGGATCGATAATGACAAAGCAAGACCAGAATAGTTTTAATGCTGATTTGTTGGCGTTCTTAGATGCTTCACCAACACCTTTTCATGCCGTTCTAAGTATGTCGAAAATACTTGGTAAGGCAGGCTTTAGTGAACTTAGTGAAGCTGATGAGTGGACACTAAAGGCAGGAGATAAGCACTTCGTGACTCGCAATGGTTCATCAATAATCTCCTTTGTGGTAGGCCATGATGATCTTGTTAATAATGGGTTAAGACTGGTTGGGGCTCATACTGACAGTCCTTGTTTAATGGTAAAGCCTCAGCCTGATATTAGCTATCAGGGCTATTTTCAGCTGGGCATTGAGGTTTATGGCGGTGCGCTATTAAACCCATGGTTCGATCGAGATTTATCTATTGCTGGTCGAGTGGTCTATCGAAATACCAAGAATCAGCTGAAACAAAAGCTAGTTGACTTTAAGACTGCGGTAGCGACGATACCCAGCCTAGCAATACACCTTGATCGGAATGCTAACACTGACCATTCTATTAATGCTCAAACCGATATTGTTCCGGTGTTAATGCTAAAAAAAGAAGCTTCTATCGAGGCGAGTGAGAGCTCCCAAGAATTTCGGGGGCTACTAAGGGAGCGCTTTCTCAATGAAAATGACACCGTCCTTGATTACGAGTTATGTTTGTATGATACCCAGCCCGCGTCCGTCATAGGTCTTAAGAGTGAATTTATCGCATCAGCTCGGTTGGATAATTTATTGAGCTGCTTTGTGGCGGCGCAGGCGATGATCAGTTCTAGTTCAGCTAATACGTGCTTGATGGTCTGTAATGATCATGAGGAGGTAGGCAGCGTTTCTGCCATCGGGGCTGATGGCCCCTTCTTGGAGACTATTGTTGATCGATTATCTGGGAGTGGGTCGACTAGCCTCGTCAGTCGTATCATTAACAAGTCCTTAATGATGTCTTGTGACAATGCACATGCAACTCATCCAAATTTCTCAAATAAACATGATGGTGGACACCTTCCAAAATTAAATGGGGGGCCAGTAATTAAGGTAAATGTAAAGCAGCGCTACGCTACAACTAGCCTGACTTCTAGCATTTTCAGGCAACTTTGTGATGAGTTAGATATACCGGTCCAAACTTTTGTGTCTCGTAATGATCTTGGTTGCGGTAGCACAATAGGCCCGATCACTTCTGCAAGGCTTGGCGTGCCGACCCTGGATGTCGGTATTCCTCAGTTGGCTATGCACTCCTGCCGGGAAATAACGGGCGCTGACGATCCTTTGCGTTTATCCAGAGTGTTGCTCGAGTTTTTCAACAAAGTGGAAGCAATAACGGTAGGACTTGAGTAACCTAGTATATCTATTATGATAGAGCTCGAATCAATATGGCAGATCACTTATGAGTAAAAAGCGTGTTTTAACGGGGATTACTACCTCTGGCACACCCCATCTAGGAAACTATGTAGGCGCCATAAGGCCTGCCGTTGAAGCTAGCTTAAGCGGTACCTTTGATTCGTTTTTTTTCTTAGCTGACTACCATGCTCTTATTAAATGCCAAGATCCTGATAGAGTTCATCAATCTACGTTAGAAATCGCGGCCGCATGGCTGGCGCTGGGCTTAGACCCCAAGAAGGTTACCTTTTATCGTCAATCCGACATCCCTGAAATACCCCAGTTAACTTGGCTTCTTACCTGCATGACAGCCAAAGGTTTAATGAACCGGGCCCATGCTTATAAAGGCGCAGTGCAAGCCAATGAAGAGGCCGGTGAGAATGCCGATTCCGCTGTGACTATGGGTTTATTTAGTTATCCTATATTGATGGCCGCTGACATCCTAATGTTTAATGCGCATAGAATTCCTGTAGGACGAGACCAGATTCAACACGTAGAAATGGCAAGAGATATTGCTCAGAGATTTAATCACCACTACGGAGACCATTTCGTGCTTCCTAGTGCTCAGGTTGATGATGACGCTTCGGTTCTACGGGGTCTTGATGGGCGCAAGATGAGTAAGAGCTATGGCAATACTATTCCGCTATTTCTCAGTGAAAAACAGCTTAAAAAGCATATTAATAAAATTAAAACTAACCTTTTGGAACCGGGCGAACCAAAGGATCCGGGCGACTCGACGGTGTTTCAAATATGGCAGGCTTTTGCGTCGCCTGATCAGACAGAAACGATGCGTGCGGCCTTTGCTGATGGTATTGCCTGGGGTGAAGCTAAAAAGCAATTATTTGAGTTGATCAACGGCCAGTTAAAAGAGCCTCGAGAAAAGTATCTGGAATTGATTGAAAACCCATCGCGCGTAGAGAGCGTACTGCAGCAGGGCGCTGAAAAGGCTCGTCAGCATAGTCAGAATTTAATGTCAGTGTTACGTAATTCTATTGGAATTAGGCCTTTATAATAGAGCGTCAGAAACCCATTAATTTTTTGGCCTAAGTGGTGAGAATTCATTTTTACCCATGTATACTGTCGGCCCATATTGAGCACCACTTGATTGGTGATCTGAATCGATATTTATCGTAGTGTTTGAACTTCATTGGAGCCCCTTATGAGCCGACCGAATCTGGTTTTAGTATTTGTAGTGACTAGTCTATTATTGTGGGGCTGTAGCAGCAGTGACGAGGGTTTGACGTTGACGGCAAGTCAAGAGCAACAGATTGCCGAGCGGATAGCGCCAGCTGGTCATAGTGTAATGGAGGGTCAGGTCGTTGTTGCCAGTCCAGCAATGAGCTCTGGAGCTGGTCGGGCCGGTGATGACATTTACAACACCAGCTGCATGGCTTGCCATAATTCTGGTGTCGCCGGTGCTCCAATGTATGGAGATGTTAGTGCTTGGGCTACGCGATTAGAGCAAGGCATTGAAACTGTTTATGCCAATGCGATCAATGGCATACGGGCTATGCCCGCACGTGGAACCTGTATGACATGCAGTGATGACGAAGTTAAATCGGCGATTGACTACATTTTGGATAACAGTAAGTAAAAGCACCCTACATAAGCGCTTAATTTGTCTGATTTTAGTTAGCATGACTACGGAAACTAGACAGGACAAGCGCCTTGTGAAGGGTTAGTGTAATAAGCCAGTACTTGGATTAAACATTGTCGTTACCTGGTCTTTGGTGAACTCATATTTTTCCGCACAAAACTGACACGTTATCAATACCTGACCTTGCTCTTTACAGGTTTCAAGTAATTCCTCAATACCTAGGGACACCAATGCTTGCTCGGTTCTATGCCTAGAGCAACTGCAGAAAAATGATAATCTCTGAGCTTTAAATAGCCGAACGTTCTCTTCATTGAACAACCGATATAATTGATCATTATGCGACAATTCAAGTTGCTCTCCAGACTTAATAGTAGCGAATAAAGTACATAGATGCTGCCACTCATGTTGCTGTTCGGTCATCGTTTGACTACTAGGAATTTGCTGGATCAATATCCCAGCAGCGCAGGTTTCATTGGAGGCGAGTCTTATTTTCGTCGGTAACTGCACAGATTGCTCGAAGTAGTATTCCAGGCAATCGCTTAGGTTATCGCTTTCTATGGGCACAATACCTTGGTAGCGCTCACTATTTTCAGGCTCGACGGTAATGGCGAGTGTCGACTTATGCAAGAGAGCTGAGACTCCTTGTCGCTCGCTCCACTGTTTGGAGGTAAGATCTTCAAAATGACCACGCACGATCCCGCGCAACTGTTGACCTTGGCTGCATTCAGCCATAATCATAGATATTGGGCCGTTTCCTGAAGCTTGTATGCTCACTATTCCTGGATACTTAAGTGAGGAACTAAGTAGGCTGGCGGCTGCCAAAAACTCACCAAAGAGTAAGGCGACTGACGTGGGATAATTTTTCGAGACGACCATCTTTTGATAGCTCGACGCCAAGGTAGTTATTTCACCTCTTGTGTCTGTGCCATCAAAAAGAAAACGTTGCAGAGTATCTTGATCTTTCATAGGGGCCGTATTCTACTTTAAGGTTAGAGTTCAGTAAGATTAAATTTTTATAAAACGATGGATTTGTCGACGTTGTTTCTTGTTGGGTCGAGTCGATGCTGGCGTGGATCCGTGAAAGGCTCGTTGTTCAGCGAACTTTTTCTCTCTGGCTTCAAGGCTAGACTCTGTTTCTTCGTAAAGAAGTTGTGCTTCAGGGGCTCCGCGTCGATGCTCAGAAGCTGTGATGACACATACAGTTTTCTCGACGTCTCCCTGACGAATCGAGAGCATATTGTTTGCTTCAAGCATCCTGCTCGGTTTAGCTTTTTGACCATCGATATGAATTTTTCCAGTATCGATGGCAGTTTTTGCGAGCGCGCGCGTTTTAAAAAAACGTGCAGCCCACAGCCACTTATCAAGTCGCACCTTCACCATGGCTATTGACCACCTGCTGTCGAGAGAATTTCTGAAAAGTTACTGACCGAGTTAAATTGTGTCGACGTAACAGACGCACGTTGACTATCAGGCTTAGCAATGCTGAGTAAATGGGCAATGCCATAAGCCTTGGCGGCACTTAGTACTGATTCTGAATCATCAATAAATAAGGTTCTTTCTGGATCAAACGGGCATTCTCCCTGAAGTCGACGCCAAAATTCCTGCGCTTCTTTTGGGTGCCCATATTGGTGAGATGAAATTACCTTGTCGAACAATGGCTCGATACGCGTAACTGAGAATTTTAATGCGACAGCATCAGGGTGGGCATTAGTGATCAGCACGCATTTTTTTTGATGGGCTTTTATCGCTTTTAGGAAACTATATGCTTGAGGTCGCTCGTTAATGAGGTGGCTTATCTCTTGTTTTAACGCGATGATATTGACACCTAATTGACTAGACCAGTAGTCAGTGCAATACCATTCGAGGGTGCCTTGCTTGTCAAATAACTGTTGGCGTAGAGAATCGATTACGTCTCCATCGCTATCTTGGTTTTGGGCAGCGTAACGTTTTGGTAAATGTTCTAGCCAGAAGAAATTATCAAAGTGCAGGTCAAGTAGAGTGCCATCCATATCTAAGAGCACTGTATCTATATTCTGCCAGTCTATATTCATTCATTAAATCTCGTTTAATCTAGCGGCCAAATTGGCATCATTAGCATTTATCTTAATGATTTAAAACAAATCATCTGGTAGCGGTTGTTCAGACTCGGTGCTGGAATTTTCGTCATCGGGCGCTGCGGGGACATTTTCAGATTTAAAGAACTCGTAAATGCCTTGCTGATTAGGAAGCACTCTTTTCCCCGTTTTGGCATCAATTTTCACCATAACGATACCTTTTGGTTGGCGCTTTATCGTAATAGATTTTTCCGACAGTGCTTCGCCCATAAATTGAATCCATATTGGCAGGGCGGCAGACCCACCATATTCGTTGCGGCCTAAAACTGAATTATCGTCAAAGCCTACCCAGGCTGTCGCTACCAGATCGGGGGAATAACCAGAGAACCATGCGTCTCGCGGACCGTTTGTAGTACCTGTTTTACCGGCGATATCAGAGCGATTTAATACTTTAGCCTTTCTGCCTGTTCCCCGTAAAATAACATCTTTTAGCATAGAGTCCATTAAGAATGCAGTTTGTTGATCAATGACCCTCTCAGCCGGTGTCGAGATAGCTGTGGGCTCCAATGTTAAGCTTTGCTTTACCTTTTCCCAGCTGTACATATCGCCTTCCGAGCGAGAGTTTTGTTCAATATTACTGAATAATTGCTCTAACTGTTGCTCGACTGTGTCATTTGATAAATTGTTAGACGTCTGTGGTAACTGGTTATCTCTAATGTTTTCTGGCTTGCATGGATCGCAAGCCAGCTCAGGCTGTGCTTGGAATATCACATTGCCATTTCGGTCTATCACTCTATCTAAAATATGGGAATTGACTCGAAAACCGTCGTTGGCAAACATGGCATAACCTGTGGCGATGTCAATTGGCTTCAAGGCATGACTGCCTAGGGCTACTGATAAATCCGATGGCATATTGCTGGCATTGAAGCCAAATGATTGTAGGCTCTCTAAAGTGCGGTCAACGCCCATTCTGCGAAGTAAACGAATAGAAACAAGATTTCTTGACCGGTACAGGGCTTCCCGAAGGCGAGTCGGGCCATAAAATTTTCCGCCATCATTCTCAGGGCGCCAGGTATCTTCAAGTTTGGCGTCTTCAAATACTACGGGAGCATCATTGATAATTGATGCTGTTGTGAAGCCATTCTTTAAGGCTGTAGTATAAATAAAAGGCTTAAAGTTGGAGCCCGGCTGTCGGGTTGCTTGGGTGACACGGTTAAACGTGCTTTGACGATAATCGAATCCGCCCACTAGAGCTCTGATAGCGCCATTGAAAGGGTCAAGAGCAACCATTGCCGACTGGATTAGAGGAATTTGGGCCAGGGTAACGCGACCATTTTCATGCTCCTCTATCCGAATCAGGTCCCCGGTTTCAAATATACTCGCAGCAGAATCAATTAGGGGCGATCGGGCATTCACTGTTTTAAATAGGCGCAGGCTATCTAGTCCATCGGCCCAGTTAAGTATTGCGGATTCACCATTCTTTTTTAGTAATATTAACCGATCATCATGGACGCTAGTGATAATTGCTGGTTGTAGCAGACCGATTATTAGTGTTTTTCGTAGAGTTTCTTGCCATGTTGTCGGGTCAATATTTTTAAGTTCTGCACCTCTATAGCCATGTCGTTTGTCATAGGCCCTTATTCCCGATTGGACTGCACTAACAGCACTTGCTTGGGTAGATGAGTCTATTGTGGTGATCGCCGTATAACCTTCTGTGTATGCTTTTAGGCCAAACTTAGCGATAACTTGTTGGCGGACCATTTCCGCCGCATAGGCTGCGTCTAACTCCGATTGAGATCTGTGTAGGGTCGCATTATCCACCTCTAATACAGCCGCTCGATACGCTCCTTCACTGATTCTACCCAAGTTATACATTCGTCCGAGGATCCAGTTTCGACGGATGGTTGCCCGCTCTGGGTTAGCTAGAGGGTTATAAGACGACGGAGCTTTAGGTAATCCTGCAACCATGGCTATCTGGGCTAGGCGTAATTCACTCAGAGGTTTCCCGTAATAGACATGGGATGCTGCCGCAAAGCCATAGGCCCTGTTACCGAGAAAAATTTTGTTGACATAAAGCGACAGAATTTCTTGTTTGGTAAGCGCCTTTTCTATTCTAAATGTCAGTAATATTTCGTTAAACTTCCGCGTAAATTCTTGGCGCTTAGATAGGAAGAAATTGCGGGCCACCTGCATGGTAATAGTGCTTCCGCCGCTCCTAATACGACCCTCTGTGGCAAGCTGAACTACGCCTCGCATTAAGCCGGAGACCACAACCCCATTGTGGTCAAAGAAGCTGTCATCTTCTGCGGCCAAAATCGCGTCAATCATCAAGGTCGGTATTTCATCAAAGTCTATTGGCGATCGTTTTTTCTCTCCAAATTCGCTGATGATTTTCAAATCTTGAGAGGTAACTCTCAACGGAATTTGCCAGCGAGTGTCTTTTAATTCATCTATGGAGGGTAATTTAGGGCTGAGGTAAAGAAAAAGACAGGAGCAGACTAAAAGAAAGCCGCCGAGTCCCGATATGATGCATACCGCGGTTATTTTAAAAGCTTTACCAAGGTTCATTACCTGAGGTTCCTGATCATTACGGATTCATTATATAGCTATCCTTTCATTATAGAGCTTTGATAACGTGAAGTGCATCACAGAAATAAAGAAAGTGTGTTGTTACCGTGGAATCACTATATTTTTCAATCGGAAGAGGTTAATAGCGTAGATAAGGTACCATTTTAGGAGATTTTCCGGGACTAGGTTGATTGTTCAAAAAAGAACTGCGTATTACGGATAAACGTGAAATACTTATCTTTATAACCCCTAAGGTAATAGACGATAGTTTTGTGGATAAATGACTAGAAAGCATATTTTTTTAATAGGTCCAATGGGCGCCGGTAAGTCTACCATTGGTAGGGAAATGGCTAATGCATTGGGCAGGCCATTTCTTGATATCGACCATGAAGTTGTTAAATCTAGCGGGGCTGATATTCAATGGATATTCGACGTCGAGGGTGAAGAGGGTTTTCGTGAGAGAGAGTCTAGGGCGCTTCGGTATGCTATTGATAACGCTGTTGCAGCGGTTATAGCAACAGGGGGTGGTATTGTTCTGCGTGATGAGAACCGTATTGCTATGGCTGATGCCGGTCAAGTGGTTTATTTGTCGGCAACCAAGCAGCAGCTGTATGAACGTACTAAGAGAGATAAAGTGCGACCTTTACTACAGGTCGATGATCGGAAAGCTGTTATCGACAGCCTATTTAATGAGAGAGATCCCCTTTATCGAGAAGTCGCTAGCCTCATTTTTTCGTCTAATGAAACCAAAGCCTCTAAGGTCGCTATGGAGCTTATTAGGACACTAGCAAATAATTAATTGTTGTTGGTTCCTACTTCAAATTAAAAGGGTTAAGCAAATCTGTAACTAACAGGTTAAAATAGAGCGCTTATTTGTAAGGGCGCTTGTTATGATGAATAATTCAAAAAGTCTTGACTCCAAGGCTTCAAAACATATCACGGTTGATTTAGGGGATAGAAGCTATCCTATCAATATCGGTCCCAAGCAAATTTCTTTGGTTGATCTTAATCAATATATTCAGGGCGGAAAGGTTCTGATTGTTACTAATGACACGATCGCTCCTCTTTACCTAGAATCTGTCATGGCAGGTTTGGAAAACAAGAATATTGATGTAGTGACCTTGCCAGATGGAGAGCAATTTAAAAATCTTGATCATTTGAACAGTATTTTTACCAAACTTCTCGAGCAAAACCATGACCGAAAGACCACCCTAATAGCATTGGGAGGCGGAGTTGTGGGAGATATGGCGGGTTTTGCAGCAGCGTCTTATCAGAGAGGTGTTCCTTTTATTCAAATCCCAACTACTCTATTGGCACAGGTGGATTCGTCAGTCGGCGGTAAAACGGGAGTGAACCACCCTTTGGGCAAAAACATGGTGGGTGCCTTTCATCAGCCAGCCGCCGTAATTATAGATACCGACACCCTTAATACGCTGCCTGACAGGCAATTCTCTGCTGGGATGGCTGAAGTCATTAAATATGGATTGATAGTAGACTATCCGTTCTTTGAATGGCTGGAAACGAACGCTGACGCGATAATCCGGCGAGATAAAGCGGCATTGAGTGAGGCTATTGAGAGATCCTGTATCAACAAAGCAAAGATAGTGAGTGCGGATGAAAAGGAGCATGGCATTAGAGCTATCCTTAATTTCGGTCATACCTTTGGCCATGCCATTGAGACGTTTCAGGCTTACCGGGGATGGCTGCATGGAGAAGCAGTAGCCGCCGGCATGGCAATGGCACTTGATTTGTCGATGAATGCTGGAAATCTTTCTCAGGAGGATGTTGATCGAAGTAACGCGCTAATGAGTTTTTTTTCATTACCTGTTGCTGCCCCAAAGGACATGACGGCAGATGACTTCATGAAACTTATGTATAGCGATAAGAAGGTGCTTGACGGGCAATTGAGGCTGGTTCTTTTAAGAAGTCTAGGACAGGGCTATGTTAGTCAGGACTTTGCTCAGAGATGGATAGATGCCACCCTTGCTAAGTTTTGCCGTTGTTAATTGATTAGATTGAATCTTAATCATCTTCTTAAACGAATAAGTGACCACTAATAACTAAAAGTTTAGTGAATACTTGTTATCAGCGCAAAATTGGTCAAAAGAGCTAACCTGCCTGACCTTTAAGGCGCAATCGAATAGCCTAAATCGGGCAAAAAGTGTAGAATATCGACCCTTTCGGCAAAAAAAATGCCGTATACGAGTGCGCGCGCAAGTATTGCAGTAATAGCCCCCAACTAAGAATCAGTGCTTATGAATGATGTAAAAAACTTTGGCCTCTACGACAGTACTTTTGAAAAAAGTAGCTGTGGCGTGGGTTTTCTTACCAGAAAAGACGGTAAGCAAACGCATGAATTATTGATTAAAGGGCATGAAGCGCTTTGTGCGGTGCCTCATCGCGGAGGTATGTCAGCTGAAGGGGTTGGTGACGGAGCTGGAGTCTCAATTGACTTGTCAGTTACATTTTTCAGCAGAGTTGTCGGCGCTAGTCTAGTGCCTGGTGAGTTTGGAGTGGGTAATTTTTTCTTGCCGAATGATCAAAGTCAGCATGTTAGAGCTAAAAAACTGATTGATGACGCTCTTAGAGCCGAGGGTATGATTACGCTAGGCACGCGCAGTGTAGACGTCGATAATTCAGTGTTGCGTCCAGCGGCAATTAAATATCAGTTATCTATAGCGCAATGGGTTTTCGCGGCGCCAAAAGGAATAAGAGGCGCAGCTCTAGAAAAAAGCATTCATAAAGCGTTACTCTCAATAGAGTCAGAGGCTTATGTCGATGAGAATCTTGAAGGAATGTATCCTCTTTCAATGTCATCTCGCATGCAGGTGCTTAAAGGGCGCCTAAATTCGCACGAAATTGTGCCTTATTTTTGTGACCTTAATGATGTGGATCAACGTATTCATACGCTCTACTTCCATACTCGATTCTCAACGAATACAGACCCTCATCCCTCTATGGCCCAGCCATTTAGGCTGATGGCGCACAATGGAGAGTTGAATACTGATAAAAAGAATCGATTGTCTGAGGCCGCCATTGCGAGGGCTAAAGAAAACAATATTATCAGGCCAAAAGGGCAGTCAGATAGCTGTCGTTTAGATCAAACATTACATTCTCGTGTCGTTGAAGACGACCTGGATTTAGTGACTGCGGTTGTGTCTATGATGCCACCGGCTTGGGAAAACGATACAACCTTATCGTCTCCTGTGCGCTCTATGCTTGAATACTTTTCTTTGTATGAAGAGAAAAATGATGGTCCCGCTGCGCTTATTTTTGGCGACGGTTCGATAATTGGGGCGCGCTTAGATCGTCTTGGCTTGCGGCCATTAAGATCAATAGAAACAAAGCGTTATCTTGCGGTGATGTCTGAAGCAGGCCAGGTAGATTTTGGCGATGAGGCTGTATTAAGCCGCGGACGGATTGAGGCTGGCGGTATGCTGTATTATGACCACCAAAAACAACGTTCTTTTACTACCTCTGAGGCTCTTGAACTCTTGGCCAGTCAGCGCGACTACGCAAAACTGGTGGATCATGCACGCATCCTAATCGAAGACCTGCCACCGGTTCCTGAATCTGAGAAAACATCCTCGTCGCGCTATTCCGGTAATTTGTCTTTGGCGGGTCGATATGTCGCCTATTCACAGAATCAAGAATGCTTTCGATTTATGATGGATCCAATGCTGGCCACGGGTACTGAAAAGGTGTCGGCAATGGGTTATGGCAACGCGATTAATGCGCTGTCAGATAATGAAGGCGGTGTTGCTAAATATTTCTCTCAGCGGTTTGCGCAGGTCACTAATCCTCCTCTAGATTCAATTCGTGAAGCTGAAGGGATGACGTTGCGGGTGGCTTTGGGGACCAAGCCTAATATTGGAGCAAAGGCGGGCAGGCAGATTGTGGTCCAGTCCCCGATTCTCAGTCACTCACAAATGCTGAGTATTGGCGCTCAAAAAGAGACACCGGTTGGTCATTTCCCAATGCTTTATGAGCCTGTATTCGGTAATATGAGTGCCAACGAAGAGTCCTTGGTCAACGCGATTGATGGAATCTGTGATTCTGTAGAACACTTTGCTAGAGAGCATGGTGGCATAGCTATCATCAGCGATCGACATGTTTCTCGTGCTAATACGTCTATATCAATGACCTTAATCGTATCCGCTATTAATCAACGGTTAATAGAGTCAGGTCTGAGATTACGAGTATCACTTATTGTTGAAAGTGGACAAATTTGCTCCTCTCATCATGTTGCCTGCGCTCTTGGTTTTGGCGCATCAGCTGTATATCCCATGGGATTGCAGATGCGGGCGGAAGAAAAATTTGCGGATAACGTCGATGGGGCTTACCTAAAGTTCACCAAAGCTGCGGAAAAGGCGTTGATGAAGACAATGGGCAAAGTTGGCCTGTGCACTGTTGAAAGTTATTCTGGTGGCGAGTTTTTTGAGCCCAACTTTTTAAATACTAATGATCCCATATTTCGGCGTTATTTTCCTAATATGAAATCCCCTGTGGGAGGCGTAGGTTTCACTGAAATCGCTCAGGCTGCTGCTGATTGGCATGAGCGTGCTCTTGCCTGTGAAGTAGAGAGCGATATACCTATGTTGGGATTATTTAAGGAACGTGCAGAAGGCGCGGGTCATTCCTATGGGGTGACAGCGGTACGAAGTTTTGTTGAGCTCACCGAGGAAGATATTAGTTTTGATAAGAAAGGTGATGGTGATACTAATACTACTGAAGCTCTGCGGTTACTGACACTAAATCGTATGGAGGGTGCTTTCGGTATCAGTGATGAAGGCTACACTAATACCAGCTTTGATAGACTTACCCAGTCTGAAATTAATAATTTTAATATCACGCCCGGCTATAGAGACTTCTCGCGCGCTATGACTGAAGAGAGAGTGCGACGGCCTGCGGCACTTCGCGATGTTTTAGCATTTCCCGCTGACATTAGTTTTCTTTCAGAAGCTGACGATTTTCGTCATGAGATGATGTTATTCAATCGCGCAGGCAATAACCATTTTATTATTCGAGGACTTGCATGTGAGGTTATCGGAGATGATACCTTCGCTTTGCAATTAACCGGTCCACTGCCTGATAGGGGAGATCGATTACAGGCCTTGGCTAAGTCATGCTCAGATCGTTTTGGTGTGCACATCGTTGACCAATCAGTTAGCGGGAAAATGCTATCTATTGTTGCTGCGGGGGAAGCTAGGGATTACTTCGCTCGACTTCGTTCGGCACCTTCATTAGTGGACCTCAGTGATGTTCAGCCGGCCAGCGAAATCACACCACTTCTGGCATCCGGAGCAATGAGTCATGGTGCATTGGTGGCTACAGCCCATGAAGCGGTTGCGCATGGCACCAACATGGTAGGTGGAATGTCTAACTGTGGTGAGGGTGGAGAGCATATATCTCGTTACGGGACCATTAGAGCTTCACGTATCAAGCAGTTTGCATCAGGACGATTTGGTGTTTGGGCTGGTTATCTTGCTGACCCAATGCTTGAAGAAATTGAAATTAAAATTGGTCAAGGTGCTAAGCCTGGAGAGGGTGGACAATTACCTGCCCCTAAAGTAAATGTAGAAATAGCGGCTGCTCGTGGAGGCGTTCCTGGAGTAGAGCTGATATCGCCGCCACCCCATCATGACACCTACTCAATTGAGGATTTGGCTCAACTTATTCACGATGCGAAAGCGGCGCGAGTCCGAGTGATTGTAAAGCTTGTGTCATCTGACGGTATAGGTACGATTGCTGTGGGCGTTGCGAAAGCGGGCGCAGACGTCATTAATGTTGCAGGTAGTACTGGTGGCACTGGCGCTGCTTCTGTTACCTCGCTTAAATACACGGGCCGCGCTGCTGAGATCGGTATTGCCGAGGTCCACCAAGCTCTTTGCGCCAATGGCCTGCGTGAGAAGGTGGTCTTACGCTGTTCCGGAGCTCATCAGACTGGGTCAGACGTGGTTAAGTCCGCTCTTATGGGGGGTGATAGCTTTGAGTTTGGCACCACTGCTCTAATGATGCTGAAGTGCGTCATGGCTAAAAATTGTAATATAAAATGTCCTGCGGGCTTAACAACAAATCCAGAAGTATTTGATGGTGACCCACGAGCTTTAGGGCAATATCTACTCAATATAGCTCATGAAGTTAGAGAAATTCTGGCACAACTTGGGTTACGCTCATTGCGTGAGGCTCGAGGGCGATGTGATTTTTTGCACTTGCTAGATCACCCATCATCGGTTGGTCAGCTCGATCTGCGTGCAATGTTGACCGTGGTTGAAGAATACAAGATTGATAATCCGATCTATATGGAGCGAGATTTTACGGTGGATGATGGCTTCCTGGCCGTGATCCGAGATGCCTTAATTGATAAAAAACAAGTATGCACTCAACTGCCTGGCAGTCAGTTTCTTAATAACTGTAATAAGAGCGTTGGTGGTCAGTTGGCCATAGACATTGAGCGAATGCTTAATTATGAACTTCGAGAGTCACAATTACCCGCAGTCTTGAAAGATGGCCGTGGACGCCGATTTCTCGCTAGTAGAGCTGTACGAATCGCCACTCACGGTACTGCGGGGCAGTCCTATGGCGCTTTTTGTAACGATGGTATGGTCTTAGAGCATACTGGTACTTGCAATGATGGCGTTGGGAAAACTGCGTGCGGAGGAGAAATTATTATTCATGCGCCGCCTGGTGGTAGTGACAAGCCTGGGACTAATGTCTTAATTGGTAATTTCGCATTGTTTGGTGCAACCGGAGGTCGCATATTCATTGAAGGTCAGGCCGGAGATCGATTTGCCGTGCGCAATTCTGGTGCGACTGCCGTAGTTGAAGGCGTCGGTGATTTCTGCGCTGAATATATGACAAACGGAGCGGTGCTTAACTTAGGTTCGTTTGCCAAAGGTTTTGGCAATGGTATGTCAGGTGGTTTTGCCTATCAGTACGACCCCTATGGAAAATTCACCAATAGTATTAGCCATGACTCGGTAATACTAGGCTCGCTAGCAGATTCGGCGGAAGAGGCTGAAATACACGCTCAGGCCGTACATACGTTGTTGGAGTGGCATGTTGATGCTACCAGCTCTAAAAAAGCGACTTGGCTATTGGAACACTGGGCTGAAGAGCGAGCCAATTTTGCGTATATCACTCCTAAAGCGCTGCTGCAGTACCAAGATTATGAAGCAATTTTAGAGGTTAAATCACGCAAGGAGCTTTTGGAAGAGCTCGCGGTTGCTCTTGCCGCATTTCAAGTCAATAAATTAAAGCGTGCGTGGCGTTCGGGTGAGCCCGTGATAAAGGGCAGCGTGCCAGATATTGAACTGGCTAGTAGTGATATGTATGAGCTAGTTAATACCTACTCTGTGCTAGATGCAGCACAAAAAATATCATTAAAACGTTTACCTAATGTGACTTCTATAGAGCATCCAGATGCAATTAAGGCAACTCGCAATCTCATACTAACAGAGGACTTTTCTCTCATGAACGGGTTGTTGAGGCATGCGCGAGAAGCGATTTCCGCGTATAGTGCGCCCGAATTAGCGGCGATGATTGCGGGTAAACGGCTCAATGATTTTAAGGAGACGTTGAGGTTGCGAAACATTCTATCAATGGATAGTCCCGCGACCTATGGTTGGATCTTGTATCAACAGCAAAAAAACAAAATTGCGTTGGGGCATGTCCCCAGCTTTGAAGAGCTTTTTGCACATAATGCTCTAAATGATATCTTACCCAATGTGGGTTAAGACCGAGGCCTTTTGATGAAGCTCCCATTTATTCCTGAAGATGCTCCGTTTACCGGTGACCAAAAATCTTGGTTAGCAGGATTTTTGGCGGGCATGCAGTCGGCAAAGGCGATGGTTGGAAGTCAGGCCGGCGCATTACTTAAGTCAGGGGCAGTATCAGCGCCCGTGCTTAATATTCTTTATGGTACTCAAACAGGTAATACTGAAGGTCTGGCGATGGATGCGGCAGACGTAGCACGAGGTCAAGGGTTTGAGCCAATAGTGCAGGGTTTAGATGATGTCTCGATTGAGGAATTCTCTGCGATGGAGCGAGTCATTATTGCCATAGCGACGTATGGTGAGGGAGAGATGCCTGATAATACCCAGTTATTTTGGGAGGCTCTTTCAGCTTCCAATATGCCTCAATTACCGGCAATGCAATTTGGCATTCTAGCGCTAGGGGATACTGGCTACGATGAGTTTTGCCAAGCAGGTAAATTACTGGACGTTCGGCTTGAGCAACTTGGAGCCAAGCGGTTGGTTGACCGGATAGACTGTGATGTTGACTACGAGGATATGGCTGAGGAGTGGATGGCTAGAGTGATTCCTCTTGCTAACGATGGCAGTGCAGTAGCACCTAAGGCAGATGTGATACCAGCCGTGGTCAAATCAATATGGAACCGTAAGAATCCTTTTCCATCGACTATAACGGCCAACGTTCTATTGTCTGGAGAATCATCAGCTAAGGAAATACGTCATTATGAGTTTGATCTTGCCGATAGTAATCTAAGCTATGAAACTGGCGATGCGCTAAACGTGATGCCAATTAACAACGGTACTTTAGTTTCCAGTCTTCTACAAAGGTTGGTCATAGCGCCAGGCACAGTGCCTGAGGGTGAAACTAAAACGATTGACGAATTGCTGACTTATAACTATGAAATATCGACACCCTCGCGCGAATTTTTAGCCGCGATAGAGAGACAGGCGGAGGATGATTTCTTTAGCAATGTAATGAGTAATGGCGACAAAGAAGCCTTAGCTGATTACTTATGGAGTAAGGATACGCTTGATTTATTAAATTTAAATCCTAGTGTCATGTTGTCACTTGAAGAATTCTTGGCACTATTGAGGCCATTACAGCATCGTGCTTATTCTATTTCTTCTAGTCCCAAGCAGCATCCGGGGTCTGTGCATTTGACCGTCGCCTCGGTGCGCTGGCAAGCAGAGGGTAGAGAGCATCAGGGTGTTTGCTCAACATTTTTGGCTGATCGGGTTATAGAGGGCGGTAAAGTAGGAATCTTCGTCTCGCCCAATAAAGCATTCCGTATTCCGGACAATGACGATGCGCCAATAATAATGGTTGGTCCAGGTACCGGAATTGCTCCATTCAGAGCTTTTTTGGAAGAGCGCCAGGTACGCAATGCAAAGGGTCCGAATTGGTTGTTCTTCGGCGATCAGACCAGAGCCGCTGACTTTATTTATGAAGAGCAGTTACTGGAAATGCAAAATTCTGGACTGTTAACTCGTCTTGATTTGGCATTTTCGCGGGATCAAAAAGAGAAAATTTATGTCCAAACCAAAATGCATGAACAGGGCGCAAGTATCTATGAGTGGCTTGAGCAAGGCGGCTATTTTTATGTTTGTGGTGATGCAACGCGCATGGCTAAAGACGTAGATCAGGCGTTATGCGACCTCATAGCTGAGCATGGCGACCTGACTGCTGACAAATCTGGAGAATACGTTAACAACCTAAAACGTGAAAAGCGTTATCTGCGAGACGTATACTAGGTCTAATCGATTAATCAATGAACCAATCTAAATAATTTATGAAACAACTTAAAAATGATCGCTTTTTAAAGGCTTTATTCCGTCAACCTGTTGATAAAACGCCAGTATGGATGATGCGTCAGGCTGGCCGTTATTTGCCTGAATATCGACAGGTCAGATCAAAGGCTGGCGATTTTATGAGCCTTTGTAAAAATACTGAGCTGGCATGCGAGGTAACCTTGCAACCCCTAGAGCGGTTTGAGTTAGACGCAGCCATCTTATTTTCAGACATTTTAACCATCCCAGATGCCATGGGACTAGGGTTATATTTTGAGGAAGGAGAGGGCCCAAAGTTTCGTAAACCTGTTAGAAGCGAAGCTGACATAGAGCAGCTGCAGGTCGTTAATACCGCCAAGGATCTGAGTTATGTTACTGATGCGGTGAGCATGATCCGGCGAGAATTAAATGGTCGAGTACCCTTGATAGGATTCTCGGGAAGTCCCTGGACGTTGGCCACTTATATGATTGAGGGCCAGAGCAGTCGAGACTTTGCTAGAGCTAAAACAATGCTCTATACCCAGCCTGAGTTAATGCACCAGTTACTCGAAAAGCTGACATTGTCTGTTATTGATTATTTGAATGCTCAGATTCGCGCTGGAGCGCAAGTGGTGCAGATATTTGATACTTGGGGCGGAGCATTGGAGCATCAAGCCTATAAGATGTTTTCATTGGCCTACATGCAGAGAATCGTTAAAGGCTTAATTACTCATGCAGATGGGCGAGATGTGCCTGTTATTCTTTTTACTAAGGGCGGCGGCCATTGGTTAGAAGTAATGGCTAGCACGGGCTGTCACTGTCTAGGGCTGGATTGGACTGTAGATATAGGAGAGGGAAAAAAACGTGTCGGTAGTCAGGTGTCGCTCCAAGGCAATATGGACCCAGCGGTTTTACGAGCTGACAAGCAAACCATTGAAAGCCAAGTACAGACTATTTTGCAGTCCTTCGGTTCAGGCAATGGCCACATATTTAACCTTGGCCATGGCATTACTCCAGATATTGATCCCGCCAAAGCAAAAATATTTGTTGACGCCGTACATCGTTTTTCTGAGGGTTGATGAAGGACAGCATTGGGTTATCTTAGAGTAGCAATGCCTTCACCCATGGAAATAGCCGTCTGCGGCAATAGAGTATCTAATCCACTGACCGCATCCTTTTCAAAGAGTAAAATAATCGTTGACCCGAATTTAAATCGACCGATTTCATCGCCTTTGGTATAAATTAAAGATTGATCAGAGAAGACATTTTCTCTCACAGCCCCGGGGCCGGGTTGCTCAAATCCACCCCAAATAGTTTCAATGCCCGCCACTAGCATAGCGCCGACAAAGATCACTGAAAACTGACCCGCCAGATCAGACTCAAATTCACAGACTAGCCGTTCATTTCGGGCAAATAACCCATTTAGGCTCTGTGCTGTCAGGTCATTCACGGAAAATAATTCTCCCGGAATGTAGCGTGTCCGCAGTAGCTTTCCGGTGACGGGCATATGCACCCGATGATAGTCTTTAGGTGACAGATAAATAGTCGCAAAACTGCCATCTTTGTAACGATTTGCCTCGGTTGATTTTCCTAGTATGCGACTGACTGAATAATCAATCCCTTTGGCTTGTAGTATTTTATTTTCGCTAATATTGCCGGCCTGACTTACGACGCCGTCTGCTGGGCAGGCAACACTATCGCGACCGAGATCAATAGGTCTTGCGCCTTCTTTTAAGGCCCGGGTAAAAAAAGCATTAAAACTTTCATAATCATCGAGGCTATCGCTTTGAGCTTCTTGCATGTTGATATTAAAGGCAGTGATGGCTCGCTTTATGAGAATATTTTTTAACCATGGGCGTTTTGACTCTGCCAGTCTTCCTATCATGCGTGAGAGTGCGTGCTTGGGTAAGATGCGTTGTGCAGCAACAAAAAAATCTGCGCGGTGACTCATAATTTCGATTCTCATATTTAGAAAGCAATAGTCAAAATGAGTGTTGGACTGTTAGATGCCATACTCAATTGGTGTGTGGTCAAGATTACCCCATTCTGCCCATGAACCGCCATAGCCGGCTATTTTATCGTAACCAAGAATTCGGGCGACCATATAGGTAAAGCCAGAACGATGATGTTGTTGGCAGTGTGTAGCAATACGTTTGTCTTTAGTTAGTCCTGCGCCATCCAAAATGGCTTGTGCGTCCTTATGAACGCGTAAATTCGTTTGGGTGCTCATTAAGGTGGTCCACTCAAGATTAATTGCACCAGGAATGTGGCCGCCTCGCGCTGCACTAACAATTTCACCTGAGTACTCTGCTGGATTTCTGGCATCCCATATAACGAAATCGTTATCGCCCATGGAGGCTATAATTTCATCTGCAGAGATAGAAACAGCCGGATAGGCAAAGTCAACGCCAATGCAAGCTTGACTAGCGTTTGGCAGGTTGGGTGAACTCTCTGTCGGAAACCCTTCTTTTATCCAGGCCACTATGCCCCCATTTAAATAGGACCAATTATGCAGTCCAACTAAATCCATTATCCAAGTAAACCTGCCCGCCCAGCCGCCGCCCTCATCATCGTACACAATGACTTGCTTGGTGTTATCAATACCGAGATAGCTAATTAGCGATTCGACCTCACTAAAGGTCGGACATTTACCCATTGCTGGGGGGCTGTTGGACATCAAAGCGCTGTAAGGAAGATGCACAGAGCCAGGCACATGCTGCAGGGAATACAACGAAAGGCTACTTAGATCAATAATAATTAAGCGCTCATCATACAGCAGAGACTCTAGCTCCTGAGGTTCGATTAGGCGGGGTATTTTGTCGGTCATTAAGCATCCTTTATGCTGATATATAAAGCTGTGCAGATTTAGATTTTAGCAGATATTAAAATCTAGTAGATTCTTGAGATAAAAGAATCTGACGATAGTTATGGAGTCGAATGGCCAGTACTTTTTTATCTGCAACGGCGGCTAAAAGACTACAGCCAATCTCCTTATCATGATTACAGTCTCGGAACTTGCAGTATCCAAGATAGGGACGAAAATCAATAAACCCATCGATAACTTTCTCTTTGCTCAGGTGCGTCAAGGCAAATTCCCGAATACCGGGAGAGTCGATTAATACACCACCACCAGCAAGGTGAAAAAGTTTAGAGATGGTTGTGGTGTGAGTGCCTTTTTCTTTGCCCACCGACAGAGGGCCAACCGGCATATGAGCTTGCGGTTGTAAAAGATTAATCAAAGACGATTTACCAACACCAGACTGACCGACAAAAATAGCTGTTTGGTCAGCCAAATAGTCTTGGAGGGCTTCAATACCCTCACCCGTTTTGGAGGAAACCTGAATAATGTCATAGCCAATAAAGGTGTAGTCATCTATCAATTGCTGAATATCGTTATAGTCACTTTCATGCAACATATCGATCTTATTCAACACCAGCAATGGTTTAATACCATGAGCTTCTGCAGCCACCAAATAGCGATCCAACAAATTACTAAAGGCAGTAGGCTTTGGCGCAAATACAATGGCTATTAAATTCACATTAGCCGCTACTGGACGCAGTTTTCCATAAATGTCTGGGCGAACCAGCTCAGACTCTCGCGGTTGCCTTGCAACCACGACTCCATGGGGTTCAGCAAAGCGCCATATCACCTTGTCTCCAGTGACTAGACTGTCCAGGTTGGCACGCATGTGACAGCGCACTACCTGACCTTTCATCGGCTCTTCTGAGGCTTCAATATTTACTTGAGAGCCAAAATTGGTGACTACAGTACCTAGAGTCTCGGGGCCAAGTTTGGCAAGGTTCCCAATATCTTCCTCAGCAATCGCATTCTTGGTGATCGCGCGCTCACGGCGACGAGATTGAATCGATTGAATACGATCTTTTTGGCGATCACTGAGTCTGCGCTTACTCATAGGATGTAAAAATGATTACTCATAGATAACAGCTTCCTGGATGACATGTAGCCATTTCTGGCCTTATGGGGTGTAAGGATATAGCATTAGCGTTCTAAGTAACATTTTCCTAGCACCACAACTAGACTGATCGATACCAAAGGTCAAAAATAGGTACCTACATGACAAAAATTGATCCTCATAATCTAATCTGGATTGATCTAGAGATGACAGGGCTAGATCCTCAGGTCGAGCGAATTATTGAAATTGCGACCGTGGTGACTGACTCGCAGTTAAATGTGTTAGCCGAGGGTCCCTCTATGGTGATTACACAGAGTGACGCCTTGCTAGATGGTATGGACGAGTGGAATACTCGACAACACGGTGGGTCAGGATTGACTGAGCGAGTGCGCAATAGCCAAATCAGTGAAATTGAGGCTATGTCTGCAACCATCGAGTTTTTAAGTGGCTGGGTTGGACCGGGTCAATCGCCCATGTGCGGTAATTCAATTGGCCAGGATCGGCGATTCTTAGTCCGTTATATGCCCGAATTAGCTTCGTTTTTTCATTACCGTAACCTTGACGTGAGTTCACTTAAAGAACTAGTTGTGCGATGGCGACCTGACTTGGTTGATGGTTTTTCTAAAAAGGGCAGTCATTTGGCCATGGATGATGTCTATGATTCGATTGGAGAACTGGCCTACTACCGGGAAGTTTTTATTCGGACTTAAGTTTGTCCTGTTGTTGCCGAATTGCCCATTCGACGTGTTCTCTCACAAGTGCTGAAGGATGTTCTGCCTTCGCCTCTAGATGGCTAAGGATTTCTTTTGATCCTTTAGCATTACCCAGTCCGACAGCAATATTCCTCAGCCAGCGTTCATGGCCAATACGGCGGATAGGCGAGCCTTGAGTCTTGTCGAGGAATTCCTCTGGCTCCCAGTTAAACAGAGTCACCATCGAGGGGGAGTCTAGATTATGCCGTGGGGTAAAGTCATGTTCCTTAGTAGGTGCGGCAAAACGATTCCATGGGCAGCTAATTTGACAGTCATCACAACCAAAAATTCGGTTTCCCATTAGCGGTCTTAGCTCTTCTGGGATAGCATCTTTATGCTCAATCGTTAGGTAGGATATACAACGTCTCGCATCTAAGACGTAGGGCTCTGGAAACGCATCGGTTGGGCAGACGGTAATACACGCTTTGCATTTTCCGCATTGGTCGTCTTGTTTTTGCGAGTCGACAGGCAACTTTAATGACGTATATATCTCGCCCAGGAAAAACCATGATCCTGCGTCTTCATTAAGCAGTAGTGTGTTTTTACCGATCCAACCCAACCCTGCCTGTTCAGCGATAGGTTTCTCCATGACGGGCGCACTATCGACAAACGGACGTTGTGATAACTCGAGCTCTGGTATTTCGTCTTCTATCTTTTTCATTAAAGCGGCGAGTCGACTGCGAACAACCTTGTGATAGTCTCGCCCCAAAGCATAACGAGAAATATAGGCTTTGTTGTCATCCTTTAAGACGGCAATCATCTTGTCGTCGGCAAGATAGTCCATGCGTACAGAAATAACGCGAACAGTGTGGTTAACTAGCTTGTCTACCACATAACGTTTATCGCCATGTTCAGACATCCAGGCCATCGAACCCTGAAAACCTTTCTCCAGCCATTGATGAAGTCGCTCAGAGGCTAGGTCTAGATTTGGTTCGACGATAGAAACCTGCTGAAAACCCAGGTCTGAACCCCAGGCTCTAATTTTTTTGGCTAAATTATCTAGTTTCTCTGATTCACTGATCAATTCATGCATGGTTTCAATGCTATTCTGACTTATAATTACCCTAATTTTACTGGGATATATGCTCCATGTCGCATACTCTTCTTCAAGATGCCTTATTTAATGCCAAAACAGTTAGGGAGTTAGATCGCCTAGCCACCGAAAATGCCGGTATATCCAGCTTTGATTTGATGCAAAAAGCGGGTGCCTTTGCCTTTGCTGAGTTAATGGAAACCTTTGGCGAACCTAGTTTTTTACACGTCTTCTGTGGAGGAGGTAATAATGGAGGTGATGGGTACATTATTGCAGCGCTGGCCGCAACGAGTAACATCTCGGTAACGATCTATGAGGTCGGGAATACTGCGGCAATCTCTGGCGACGCCGAACTGGCAAAACAATTGTGCCTCGAAGCTAATATAAATATGCAAGAGCCCTCTATTGACTCCGATCTTTCGCAAGGTGTGATTGTTGATAGCTTACTGGGCACTGGATTTAGCGGCCCTCTTAGAGGTAATTTTGCCTTAGCTATCGAGGTAATTAATAGCTCCTTTCTGCCTGTACTGTCTATCGATGTTCCCTCGGGCTTAAGCAGTGATACAGGTGCGGTCGAAGATATAGCGGTGAAAGCTGATTCGACCGTGACATTTGTTGGAGCCAAACAGGGTTTGTTTACAGGGCGGGGTCCTGCGCTGTGTGGCGAGATTGTTTATGATTCACTAGATATACCAGAATCTGTATTACAAAAAATGGCACCCTCAGCCCAACTAATGGACCTGTCTGAGCTCATTGAATATATGCCAGAACTTGAGGCAGATGTGCATAAAAACCAACGAGGCCATTGCATGGTTATCGGAGGGGACTTGTGTTTTGGAGGTGCGGCAATAATGGCAGCAGAGGCATCCTTAAAGACGGGTTCTGGATTGACTAGTTTGGTGACTCGACCCGATCATGTCACCGCAAGTCTAGCTCGGCAGCCAGAGGTTATGGCCTGCGCCGTGGCCTCAGGTCAGCAATTAGAGCCATTGCTAGATCGGCCTACTGTTTTAGTTATAGGACCTGGGTTAGGACGGTCTTCTTGGTCGGAACAGCTGATGCAAAAAGCCATGGCAACCGACCTGCCAATGGTTGTAGATGCCGATGGACTGAATATAATATCGGAAGGTCGCGTTGTGACTAATCATCAGAATAGGTCGTGGATTATGACCCCTCACTCTGGCGAAGCAGCGAGACTCTTAGGTATTTCTGTTGAAGACGTTGAAGCGGACCGCTTTGAGGCTGTTCGTCGATTACAAGAAAAATACAATGCTATTATTATCCTCAAAGGCGCGGGAACCCTCGTGTCGGCGCAAGCTGGAGAGCCTATAAAAGTTTGCCCCTATGGGAATCCTGGTATGGCTACTGGTGGCATGGGCGATATTTTAAGCGGTGTGATTGGTAGTTTGATTGCTCAGGGCATGGACCTGCAGACTTCAGCTGAATTAGGCAGTTGCCTGCATTCAGCTGCTGCTGATATGGCTGTGCAGAATAGAGGATACAAAGGCTTGGTCGCAACAGACATATTGCCATATTTAACTGAAGCTATGAATCAATGGGATCAGGAGCTTTCGTGAAGGGGCAAATAGTTGCTACAGCGAACCTCAATGTCGTTGGAGAAGAGGCCATGGTTGCCTTTGGATGCAGTCTCTCGTCAAGTTTGCCGAAGCCACTAATTATTACGCTGCAGGGCGATCTAGGTGCTGGAAAAACAACCCTTAGTAGGGGCGTGCTTCAGGGTTTAGGGCACAAAGGAGCTGTCAAAAGTCCAACTTACACCTTGGTTGAGCCCTATAAGCTAGATGTTGGCGTAGTGTACCATTTTGATTTGTATCGACTGGTGGACGCGGAAGAGCTCGACTACATGGGCTTTGCTGATTACTTGGAAGATGCGGCGCTCTGTTTGATAGAATGGCCAGAACGTGGCGAGGGGTTTTTACCCACTGCAGATGTTAGTATTAGCATCAAGCATGAGAAAAGCGGACGCCATGTTACTGTGGATGCTTATTCAGTTAGTGGTGAGGAGCTAGTTCGCCAAATCGTTAGAGGCGCCAGCACATAGTTACATCAATATAATAAGAGCAAGGCATCCATTGGAAGTAAGCGGCCATAAAAATTTGAAGACATTAACAGTTGGGCTCCCTTGTTGGATGGTCGCACTTATGTTGTTGATGGCGACCCCTGTAATCGGGTCGGACATAGAGTCCGTGCGTTTATGGCACTCTCCTGATTATACGCGCTTAGTGATTGATTTAAGCGAGGCAGCTGAGCATCAACTGATCACCCTCAAAAACCCCGATCGATTAGTTATTGACTTGGTCGATGTAGATCTAAAAACCACGCTGGAAAAACTTGATCTGAGTAAAACACCAATTGCGGCTATTCGCCATGCAGCGCGCAATAAAACTGACCTGCGGATAGTCCTAGACTTAAATAATAGTGTCAGTCCGAAAAGTTTTACCCTTAAAGCCAATGAAAAATATGGCAATCGATTGGTAGTCGATCTTTATGGTAAGGCAAAATCGGTCAGTAAAACTGTGGATAAGATACTAGAACGTAAAAACCGCAAAATTATCATCGCTATTGATGCGGGCCACGGTGGAGAAGACCCCGGGGCTCTCGGACCAAAAAAAGTTCTAGAGAAAACAGTAGCGTTGCAAATTTCTAAGAAAATTGAAAAACTTTTTGATCAAAACACGTATTTTGAAGGCGTTTTGATTCGTACTGGTGATTACTATGTTGGCCACCGAAAGCGCATGGCCATTGCTCATAAGAAGGGAGCGGATTTTTTTATCTCTGTACATGCCGATGCTTTCACTGATCTATCAGTTAATGGTGCGTCGGTCTACGCCTTGTCAACTAAAGGTGCTACTAGTGAGGCCGCTAGATATCTAGCTTCTAAGGAAAATAGAGCTGATCTCATTGGTGGTGCTAGCACCTTAAGTTTAGATGATAAAGATGATGTTCTGGCTGGGGTTTTGCTTGATCTTTCAATGAATGAAACGTTGCGTCGAAGTCTTGAAGCTGGCAAGTATGTTTTGAATAGCATGGGAAGAGTGATCAAATTACACAAAAAACGCGTAGAGCAAGCCTCGTTTCTAGTGCTTAAGTCACCTGACATTCCTTCGTTATTGGTTGAGACGGGTTACATCTCCAATCCTCGAGAGGCTGGAAAGCTGAGCAGCGAAAGCCATCAGAGAAAAATAGCGCAGGCAATATTTGACGGGTTAGTCGACTATTACACTCTAATGCCGCCAGTGGGAACCTTATTGGCAAGTAGCGATGCTCAACAAAAAAGAACCTATGTTATTGCTCCTGGGGACACGCTTTCTGAGATTGCTCAGCGTTATAACACTTCAGTGAGTAAAATATTAAGATACAATAATCTGGCGTCCAGCTCGATTCGTGTTGGCCAAAAGATTTCTATTCCACCAAGCTAAAGTGAGCTCCGACATTAAACGTTATTCTAAGGTTTGTAATCATGCCTAGCATTCATATCCTCAGTCCACAGCTGGCAAACCAGATCGCCGCAGGAGAAGTTGTAGAGCGTCCTGCTTCAGTGCTTAAGGAGCTCTGTGAAAACAGTCTAGATGCGGGCGCACAGCGAGTGGATGTTGAGGTTGAACAGGGTGGTATCAAACTAATTAAAGTGCGAGACGATGGGTGTGGTATCTCTGAGGCCGATTTACCTCTGGCTTTAAGCCGGCATGCGACGAGTAAAATTACTGATCTAGATGATCTAGAGGCGGTTTCTACCTTGGGGTTTCGCGGCGAGGCTTTGGCTAGTATAGCGTCGGTATCACGGTTAACACTCACATCAAACTCTGGAGACAGCAAAGGATGGAAAGCGATCTCTGAAGGCCGAGATATGAACGTAGAACTGCAGCCAGCACCGCATCCTACTGGGTCGAGCGTTGAAGTGAGGGATCTGTTTTTTAACACGCCAGCTAGGCGTAAATTTTTGCGCACTGAGGGCACAGAATATAAACGCATTTATGACGGCATTAAAAAACTAGCACTTAGCAGAATGGACGTGGCATTTAGTTTGCGTCATAACCAAAAGGTACAGTTCAATTTACGCCCCGCCACAAGTCATGCAGAGCAAGAAAAACGGGTTGCCGACATATGTGGTCCACTATTTATGGAGCAGGCGCTTTACATTGATAATGATCGCACAGGTATCCGGTTATGGGGGTGGATAGGGCTGCCCACTTTCTCTCGCAGTCAGCCAGACCTCCAGCATTTCTTCGTTAACGGTCGTTCTATACGTGACAAAGTTGTTTCTCACGCAGTCCGTCAGGCTTATCAAGACGTGCTCTACCATGGCCGTCATCCCGCCTACGTTTTGTTTTTAGAGATTCTACCTTCGGATGTGGATGTCAATGTGCATCCCACTAAACATGAGGTGCGTTTTCGTGAGAGTGGGTCAATTCATAGCTTTGTGTCCAGCACATTAAAAAATGCCCTAGCCAGCGATCGGCCTCAGGACCATTTAAAAGCAGATTCAGGAGACTCTCTAGCAGGGATGGAAGGTCTGACACAGGGAAACTCTCTAGACAATCAGTCGCAACAGTCATCATTGTCTTTACTAAGTACGCCTTCTTCTGGTTATCAACAAACATGGCAGGGATCGCAGCCGAGATTTAATGGCGTGAACACACCCTTGAGTAATTATCAGAGTCTTTATTCCGGGCAGAACCAGGATCAGGCTGAGGAAGACCAAGAGATTCCACCACTGGGGTTTGCGATCGCTCAGCTAAAAGGTATTTTTATTCTTGCAGAAAACAGCCATGGATTAATCGTTGTCGACATGCATGCTGCCCACGAACGAATAACATATGAGCAGATGAAACAGGCTTTTGAAGACCAAAGTCTAGCGGCACAGCCACTATTAGTGCCAGAAAGCTTAGCGCTGAGCCAACGAGAAGCCGATATAGTTGAGGCTCATTATGGATTGTTTGAGCAGCTTGGTTTTAGTGTTGAGAGGGTCGCACTAGAAAGTGTAATTGTAAGAGAAATACCGGCTATTTTGCGTGGGTCAAAAGTTGAAGGTTTATTGCGAGATGTAGTCTCTGATTTATTAGAACATGGGACCTCAGAGCGTATTAGAGAACATATTAATGAGATTCTTTCCACTATGGCCTGTCACGGCTCGGTGCGAGCCAATCGAAAGCTCAGCATCCCTGAGATGAATGGATTACTGCGTGATATGGAAATAACTGAGCGCAGCGGGCAATGTAACCATGGACGACCGACCTGGTATCAATTAACACTGGATCAGCTCGATAAGCTTTTTTTACGCGGACAATAGGTAACCTCGCTATGTCGGTATCAACGTTACCCCCCGCTATTTTTGTCATGGGCCCAACGGCTTCAGGGAAAACAGACATAGCGATTAGCCTTCGTGGGCACCTGCCTGTCGATATTATTAGTGTTGACTCTGCTCAGGTATACCGCCAGATGGATATAGGCAGCGCGAAACCAGGTCGAGACACGCTCAAAAAGCACCCGCATCAACTCATCGATATTAGAGACCCTATTGACGCTTACAGTGCTGGGGATTTTCTTAAAGACGCGAGAGAGAAAATGACTGAGATCTCCGCTGCAGGTCGTATACCTCTGCTTGTAGGCGGCACCATGCTCTATTTTAAAGTATTACTTGAAGGTCTTGCCGAGCTTCCCCAGGCGAATCAAGCTATTCGCGATGAGTTGCAGGAGCGAGCTAATAAATCTGGTTGGCCTAGTTTGTATGAAGAACTGAAGCGTGTTGATCCAAACACGGCTGGACGATTACATCCAAATCATTCGCAGAGAATTCAACGAGCCCTTGAAGTCTATTTGATCACAGGGTCACCACTCTCAGAGCTGCAATCATTATCAAAAGGACAGGGTATTGAGGATGAATACCAGGTCATCCAGTTAGCATTGGTATGTAACAACCGCTCTTTATTGCATGAGAGGATCGCCCAGCGATTTCATCTTATGATGGAGCTGGGGCTTGAATCAGAGGTCAAGGCGCTTTATCGGCGCGGTGATCTAACTGCTGCGTCAACTGCAATGAGATCTGCGGGTTATCGTCAGCTTTGGGATTATTGCGATGGCCAGTTAACCCTTGATGAGGCGATAGAGAAGGGCATTATTGCTACTCGTCAATTAGCCAAGCGACAGATTACTTGGTTGCGCAATTGGCCTAGCGCGCATGAAATTCAAGTCGATAATGGGGAGCAATATCACAGCTGCATAAATATAAGCAATCAAAGCTTGAAAATACTAAGGGAGCACCTCATATTGTAGAGGTAAGGAGCAATAAAGAAAGCTTCTAACGGCGGCCCGCAATCCCGCTTACATTTTTGCTGTGATCCATACAGCCTATATTGAATAGTCAATAAGGAGAAATCTCCATGTCAAAAGGTCATAACCTACAGGATCCTTTTCTTAATGTGTTGAGAAAAGAACGAGTTCCGGTGTCAATATTTTTAGTTAACGGTATTAAACTCCAAGGCCAGGTTGAGTCATTTGATCAGTTTGTTGTCCTGTTAAAGAATACAGTCAGTCAAATGGTGTACAAGCATGCCATTTCTACAATTGTACCCTCTCGTGTCGTGCGACTTCCCAGTAGTGGTGCTGATGAAGATGATGGCGGCGATTATAGCGATGACCAAATCTAGCCGGTGGCATTGTTTTTTGAGCGACCAGAGTCTGGCGAACGAGCGGTACTGGTTCATATTAAGCTTAATAGCGAATCTGAACCTGAAGACCCTAGAGAATTTGAAGAGCTAGTGCTTTCTGCTGGAGGCGATCCTGTGGAGTTTATTACTGGCTCCAGAAAATCTCCCAGCGCCAAGACTTTTATAGGCACAGGTAAGCTCGATGAGATAAATGCGACGGTAAAGAGTGCCGATGCTGAATTGGTGATATTTAATCATAATCTGTCGCCGAGTCAGGAGCGTAATCTAGAAGCCGTTTTGCAGTGCAGGGTCTTGGACAGAACAGGGCTTATTTTAGATATTTTTGCTCAGCGTGCGCGAACTCATGAAGGTAAGTTACAGGTCGAGCTTGCGCAACTTCAACATCTCTCATCACGCCTGGTTCGAGGTTGGACCCACCTTGATCGTGAAAAGGGCGGCATTGGTATGCGTGGGCCTGGTGAAACTCAGCTTGAGTCTGATCGCCGTATGGTTAGAGATCGTATTAAATTAATCAAACAGCGCCTCGAAAAAGTTCGCAAACAGCGAGATCAGGGTCGAAGAGGGCGTCAGCGCTCTGAAATACCCACCGCATCTCTCGTCGGGTATACGAACGCAGGTAAATCAACCCTTTTTAATAAATTAACTAACGCTGATGTGTTCGTTGCAGATCAATTATTTGCGACACTAGATCCGACAATGCGCAGGCTGGATATTGCTGATATCGGCACGGTTGTTTTTGCTGATACGGTTGGTTTTATTAGCCATTTGCCTCACCGTTTGATTGATGCGTTTAGAGCGACCTTGGAAGAGGCTGTATCGGCTGATTTATTACTTCATGTTGTCGACGCCGCCGCAGAAGATCGCGCCACTAATATCGTGCGTGTTGATGAGGTGCTAAAAGAAATTGAGGCTGACAAAATTCCATCCTTAATGATCTATAATAAAGGTGATCTGCTTGATGATTTCTCACCTCGCATTGATCGCGATGCGGAGGACTTACCCGTTGCTGTTTGGGTGTCTGCTTTAGCGGGTCAGGGCATGAACTTGGTGTTACAAGCAATAATTGAAAGATTACCCAGTAAGATTGTCCACCAGCATTTGCAATTGCAGCAGAGTCAGGGTTCATTTCGTGCTGCCTTGTACCGTCATAAAGCTGTTTTGAATGAAAGCGTGAGTCAGAAGGGCGCTATAAATTTGGAAATTCAATTGTCTGAGAACGATTTTTTCCGTATTTTAAAGGCTGAAGGGTTGAAAATAGATGATTTGGTCACATTATAAAGCTGTTGTGTGAAAATAAACTGTACCTAATCGTACATTGGAGCCGTATCACTTTATAATCATCGTCTTAAACGAGACATTAATTAAACGCGGAGAATATTATGGCCTGGAATGAACCGGGTGGTGGAAAAGATCCTTGGGGTGGCAACAGAAATGATCAAGGCCCACCGGATATTGATGAAGCCCTTAAGAAATTAAAAGAAAAATTCTCCTTGTTTGGTTCTGGAGGTGGTTCTGGAGGTGCGAGCCTTAAAAGTCTTTTGCCAATGGCTCTTTTAGTCCTACTTGTGGTTTGGGGGCTTCTTGGTGTTTATCAGGTTGATGAGAAAGAGCAGACGGTTATTCTTCGTCTCGGCAAATACCGTGAAACGGTTGGTTCTGGTCTGCACTGGAATCCACCGCTTGTGGACTCGCGCACCACTGTCAGTGTGACAGAAGAACGCCAGTACTCGACTCGTGGGCTTATGCTAACCCAGGACGAAAACATTGTAGAGGTAGCCCTTTCTGTTCAATACAACGTTGAGGCCAGCGCAAAAGACTTTGTGCTGAGTATTAGGGCGCCAGAACTTAGTTTACAGCTGGCGACTGACAGTGCATTGCGCCATGTGGTAGGAAGCACAGGACTTGATGGTGTGATTTCTACGGAGCGTGAACAGGTAGCCATTGCGACTCAAGAGAAGCTTCAAGATCTGCTTGATCTTTATTCCAGCGGTATTAGCGTGGTTAAGATTAACATCGAAGATGCGAAGCCGCCGAATGAAGTTAAGGCGGCCTATGATGATGTCATTAAGGCTCGAGAAGACCTCGAGCGGCTCGTTAACGAAGCTCAGGCCTACTCAAATGGGGTTATCCCTGAAGCTCGCGGTGAAGCTCAGCGCTTGAGAGAAGAAGCGCAAGCTTATCTGTCACAGGTAGTGTCTAAAGCTCAGGGTGAAGCCAATCGTTTTATTAAGCTTTTAACGGAGTATCAAAAGGCGCCGGAAGTCACGCGTAAGCGCCTTTATATAGATGCGATCGAGCAGGTTATGACCGATAGCACTAAGATTTTGGTAGATACCGAGAGTGGCAATAATATGCTTTATTTACCTTTAGATAAGCTGGTCCAGCAGGGGGGTGGCTCATCCAGTCGCGGCATTGAAAGTAATAATCAGCTGATCGACCGTGTAGCCAACGAAGTGATTGAAAAGCTTCAGAGAAATAGCAATCAAATCCAATCGGAGAGACGCCGATGAGCACTTTAATGAAATTAGCTATTGTATTATTGGTGACATTAATTGGTGTCACCAATACTATTTATGTGGTCAGCGAGGTTGAGCGTGGTATAAAGCTGCGCTTTGGTGAGATGGTTGAGGTTGATATAGCGCCGGGTCTGCACATTAAGGTGCCTTTTGTTGATGACGTGCGTCTTTTTGATGCTCGTATATTGACTGTCGACGCCGAACCGGCCAGTTTCTTCACCATTGAGAAGAAACGTTTAATCGTTGACTCCTATGCCAAGTGGAAGATTTCCAATGTCGAGACCTACTACAAAGCGACAAATGGTGTTGAGAGGACTGCGGAGAATCGTCTGGCTAAACGCGTTAATGATGGACTGCGAAATCAGTTTGGTACCAGAACATTGCACGAAGTGGTGTCTGGTGAGCGCGATTTACTGATGAAAAATATCACTCAAGACTTAAACAGCTCGGTGCGTGATGAACTTGGCATTGAGATTGTTGATATAAGGGTCAAGCGTATCGATTTGCCACCTGAGGTGAGTAGCCAAGTGTTCCGTAGAATGACTGCGGAACGAGACAAAGAAGCGCAAGAGTTGCGTTCAACAGGTAAGGAAAAGGCTGAGCGAATTAGAGCATCAGCTGACCGTGAGCGCACTATTGAATTGGCTAATGCTTATCGAGATTCTGAAGAGCTTCGTGGTGAAGGCGATGCCAAGGCTGCTAGTGTATATGCTGATGCCTATCAACAAGACGCTGAGTTCTATGCCTTTATGCGCAGTCTTAATGCCTACAAGTCAGCGTTCTCTAATAAAGGTGATATTTTGTTAGTTGAGCCGGATAGTGATTTTTTTAAATATTTGAACAATCAAGATGCAAAATAGGGACTACCTACTTATCTAAACAAGATAATTAGTTCACAAATCTCTGCCACATTGCTGGCGATTTTGCTAAAATTTAAAGACCGGGGAAACCCGGTTTTTTTATGTTGATTGTAGGACCAAAGTTCATGTTAGAAGATATCATTCGTGCGATAGGCCTCATGTTGGTTTTTGAGGGTATAATGCCTTTTCTAGCGCCAAGACGATGGCGGGATATGGCCAGTACATTGGGTAAAGTCGACGAAAGTACCATGCGTTTGATAGGCCTTTTCAGCATGCTACTGGGCTTGTTGTTATTGTTTTTCTGGCGTTAAGCTAAAGTATCGCCAAATTTTATGGGGTTGATGTGTCAAATGTAGATCGTTGGTTATTGCCGGATGGAGTTGACGAAGTGCTGCCCGAGCAAGCGCAGGTTGTTGAGCGCCTGCGACGCCAGATTCTCGATCTATATAACATCTGGGGTTATGATCTTGTTATTCCTCCGATGGTTGAATTTACTGAATCGCTACTCAGTGGTTCTGGATCAGATCTAGACTTGATGACTTTTCGTGTGACGGACCAGCTTAGCGGGCGTTTGATGGGTATTCGAGCAGACATAACTCCTCAGACAGCTCGCATGGATGCCCACAGTCTGCGTCGCCAAGGTCCCAGCCGCCTTTGCTATGCGGGCACGGTGTTGCACACTCGTCCTCGAGGACCGTTAGAATCTCGAACACCTATATCAATCGGCGTTGAATTGTTTGGCGAAGCGGCCCTTCCCGCGGATATCGAAGTTATTGAGCTATTTTTGCAGACTTTGAAGACCTCGGGTGTTAATCAAGTGCATCTTGATTTGGGTCATGTGGACATATTTCGTGGATTGCTTGCAGGGTCTCATTTAGACTCAGACAGCGAGAGTCAGTTATTCGAGCTATTGCAGCGAAAAGCGTCTGCTGAATTAAGTGATTGGATTAATCTAAATATTAGCGATAAGAAACTGGGCGGCTGGCTAAAAGCCCTTCCAGGTTTGGCAGGTAGCATCGAAGTCTTGGGTGCCGCCAAGAAAGCCTTAAAAGGGTCGCCAATCGCGGTGATGCAGGCTATTTATGAGTTAGAGCAAGTGGTAGAAGCCATAACTAAGATGGGAGTGTCTATTCATATTGATTTAGGGGAGATGCCCGGATATCACTATCACACCGGTATCGTTTTTGCAGGGTATATTCAGGGCTATGGTAAAGCGCTGGGAAATGGCGGACGTTACGATTATGTTGGTGAAGCCTTTGGTCGCGCGCGTCCCGCGACTGGGTTTGCTTTTGATCTTAAGTCTCTAGTCTCTCAAGGCCAGCGTCCTGAAAGTAAGGTGGCGGGTATCTTTGTACCCTACACCTCTGATCCAGAATGTCATCATCAGGTAGCTGTGTTGCGCAGTCAGGGTAATCGAGTTGTACAGGGTTTTCAGGCTCAAATCATTGATCTTGTAGAGCTAAAATGTGATCGTCAATTGGTCAATATTGACGGCAAATATGTTATTCAAAATTTGTCCTAATCGGGCGATTGGGTGATCTAATAAAGTCGAGTAAGAAGTCTTATGGGTAAAAGTGTTGTCATTCTTGGTTCTCAATGGGGGGACGAAGGTAAGGGAAAGATTGTCGATCTTTTAACGGATCGAGCGTCAGTGGTAGCTCGTTTCCAAGGAGGACACAACGCTGGGCATACGCTGGTTATTGATGGTAAAAAAACTGCGCTGCATCTTATCCCTTCAGGAATCCTTCGCGAGCACGTCAGTTGTGTCATTGGTAATGGTGTAGTTGTAGCGCCTGATGCATTACTTAAAGAAATTATTATGCTGGAAGAGCGTGGTGTTGAGGTCCGGAGTCGACTTAAAATTTCGGGGTCTTGCCCTCTTATTCTTCCCTATCATATTGCTCTTGACCAGGCTCGAGAAGCGGCACGTGGAAATGCAAAGATTGGTACAACGGGGCGAGGCATAGGCCCCGCTTATGAAGATAAGGTGGCCCGTCGGGGGCTACGACTTAGTGATCTTGCAAACATGGATCGTTTTGCCAAGAAGCTTAAAGAGGTACTTGAATACCATAATTTTGCTCTCACCGAGTACTATAAAGTTGATCCAGTTGATTTAAATGAAACGCTGGCTCTCGCTAATGAATGGGCTCAGATTTTACTGCCTATGAAATCGGATGTGACGAAAATTTTACATGATGCTCGAGAAGCTGGCGATAATATTTTGTTTGAAGGTGCGCAGGGCTCGCTGCTCGACATTGACCATGGCACATACCCATTTGTCACCTCTTCCAATACTACGGCGGGAAGCACGGCTACTGGCAGTGGGTTTGGTCCGTTGTATCTTGACTATGTGTTGGGTATTACCAAGGCCTACACCACTCGGGTTGGCGCAGGACCTTTTCCGACTGAATTACATTGCGACATTGGTCGTTATCTTGGTGAGAAAGGCCATGAATTCGGCACCACGACGGGCCGTGAGCGTCGATGTGGATGGTTTGATGCTGTCGCCTTACGTCAGGCTGTCAGAGTTAACAGCATTTCTGGAATCTGT
>Ga0233427_10000185_pt1 | contig 84570 bp, 108 predicted proteins | sample SI_118_April2016_5_FD_179885 | JGI IMG/M metagenome (GOLD analysis project Ga0233427, IMG submission 179885) | Seawater microbial communities from Saanich Inlet, British Columbia, Canada - SI_118_April2016_100_MG | ecosystem: Environmental > Aquatic > Marine > Inlet | place: Canada: British...
TCTTTGCTGGTTTTCTCTTAGCTGCAGTTTTCTTTGCTGGTTTTCTCTTAGCTGCAGTTTTCTTTGCTGGTTTTCTCTTAGCTGCAGTTTTCTTTGCTGGTTTTCTCTTAGCTGCAGTTTTCTTTGCAAGATATTCTTTTAGTTTTGATGTTGCTCTATCCAGAGTCTTTGTAATATTTTCTTCAGATTTAGTTATTCTCTCAATGTCTTGCATGACCTTTACAGCAGTTTTATGACTAGTAGTCAACTTAGTACGTAGAGATGGCTTTGATTGAGTTTGTTTTTTAATTTGCGTCGTAATTTTGGATTTAAGTTCATCAAATGTAGAAACTTCGCCAGTTATTTTTTTTAGTGTTTTTTGTCTAATTTTAATTTCAGAAACTAGTTCCTGAAGATGATTGTTTAATGATCGTAATCTAGCCTCAGCAGTTTGTTTTTCTTCAGGAGTTTCAGCAAATTCAATTTCCTGCTCTGTTTGTTCAATTGTCTCTTTTTCGCCGTTAATTCGGTCTTGGGCAAGAGATACCAATCTCTGAATACTTTCAACTTGAGCATTTTTTCTAGCAAGATTATCTGAAACGTCTGAAACGTCCTCTTTCTCAGATTCAATTTTTTTATCAACATTATGTAACCCAGTAGAAGTACGTTTTTCAATAGATCGAAGTTGACGAAGTTCGTTCTCAGCATTTTGTTTTGATTGTATTGCTTCCTTCTTTTTTTGACGTAATTGAATTACTGTTTGCTCTAAAGATTCCAATGTCTATCTCAAATAAAGGATGAGATTAAGTTGTTAACATGATCAGGATTTGACTTTTCGGTTAAGAAAATTAACTAACATTGATCGAGGGAAAAAGGATTTTTAAAAAATATTAGTGACAGCATACTAGTAAAACCATGGATTTTCATCCAAAAGATCTGCCAATATCAAAAACATATGATGTAAAAAATGAAAATGAAGCAGTGCAAGCAGTAGAGGACATGGTAAATACGGGATTTAAAAATAAAAAATCAGGTTACAAAGTTTTAATGCCAAAAGAAACTAAAATTGCAAAAAGAATAGGGTATACAGTTACCACAGGGGTAACAAAAGGACTTCGAGATAAAAATGAAGCAAGGGATGTAAAGTATTGGACGTATCATCATAACGAAGATCATTTTGCAATTGTTTTAATTGACAATTCAACTCTAACAGAGCTAGGTTTTTGATTTATCAAAAATTTGATATAATTTTGTTCTATTCGCCATAACACCGGCAAGCATAACGCCAATTATAGTTCCGCCAATCACATCCATTGGGAAATGTTGTAAAACATACAATCTGCTAAGAGATATCATTGCAGGATAAATGAATATCAAATATGCACCGCGAGGGAATCTCTCAGATAGCGCATAGCCCAAAATAATCGCAAATGTCATTGATCTAGCTGCATGTCCAGAAGGGTATGAAGCATCAAAACCACCTTCGCAAAACAAGGCAAATGTATCACGACTAATTTGTACAGGGAATTCAACTCCAAGATACTCATAACCAGGCCTATCCCTATCAACACCGCATTTGATGTATCCTGTAAGAAGCGTAGAAATTACAATCAAAATTAAAAGTGTAATTCCAACTCTACGGGTTTTCGGGATTAGTAGTATTATAATCGCAAACATCATCATGTTGAAAACATCACCGCTTTCTGTAACATACTGCATGACAAGGTCTAAAGTGGAATTTCCAACATTCTCTGAAAAGAACAGAATTACATTTTGATCAAAATCATCAGTCAATTCAAAAAAGACAAGAGATGTCAAAAAAAGGAAGAGTAAAGTCAATAAGACAAAAGAACGCGACCGAATATCAAAAAGCCAATTTTTCAACTAATTAAACCTCAACAACATACATTCTAATTTACATTAATACATAACTTTTAAAAAATAAGCCACAAAATGCAAACAAAATTTGTAACAATGATTGTGATCGGCTCAAAGATTTTAACCAAGGATATACTAGAAAAATTGTGAAAATACTCACATTAGATGACTTTGATCTAAAGGGAAAAACGGTTTTTGTTAGAATGGATATGAATTGTCCCATAGATCCAGAAACTAATGAAATTCTAGGTACAAAAAGAATTGAGGAAGCAATTGAAACTCTAGAATCATTAAAAGATTCCAAAGTAGTAATAGCATCACACCAAGGAAGAGTAGGAAATAGCGAGTATACAGGGATGAATAAGCATGCAGAAGTCCTAGAAAAATTAATGAATAGAAAAATAAAATACGTTGAGGATACCATTGGAGAAGCTGCACAAAATGCAATTAAAAATTTGGAAGATGGAGAAATACTACTTTTAGACAACTTAAGATTATGTGCTGAAGAGAATTATGAATTTAAACCAGAAAATGCTGCAAAAACAATAATGGTTTCAAGGTTATCAAAATTATTTGATCTTTGTGTCTTGGATTCATTTCCAAGTGCACATAGGTCACACCCATCAATTGTAGGATTTGCGCAAGTGTTACCAGCATGTGCGGGAAGAATTGTCGAAAGAGAAGTGAGAAATTTAGACACAATAATGACAGTTGCAAAAGCACCGCACGTAATTATTCTAGGAGGTTCCAAAGTTCCAGACAGATTAGAGGCAATAAAATTACTGATTCAAAATGGAAGAGCAGACCATGTTTTACTTACAGGATTAATTGCAAATGTATTCATGCGCGCTCAAGCCAGAATTAAATCACCTTTAGGAATCAAAAGAGAAGAAGAAATTGTTGCAAAAGCACATTCACTGATAGGAGAATATCCAGACGTGTTTGCAACTCCAGTAGACGTTGCAATTGATAAAGATGGGCAAAGAGTGGAAATGGATGTTAGAGAGATAGAAAAAGAAGATAAAATTTTTGACTTGGGTCCTAAAACAATTGAATATTATTCAAAATTAATTTCAGGTGCTGGAACTGTTTTCATTAGTGGTCCTGCAGGATTTTTTGAAAAAGAGAATTTCAAATACGGTACAACACAAATGCTTAATGCAGTGGCAAATTCAATGGCAACAACAATTGTTAGTGGCGGACACTTAACAACAGCATTAAAGCAACAAGGGCTAGCAGATAAAATCAATCACATCAGTACCGCAGGAGGGGCATTAGTACTATATCTAACGGGGGAAAAACTTTCAATGATGAAAGCATTAGAATATGCTGCAGAAAAATACAGAACTAAATAGAAGATTTACAAGAAGGGTTAGGGCAAGTTCTTTCTTCGGCAGTTCCAAGATAGATGTCATTGTCACAGGAATTACAATGAAGTTTTTCAACAGTATCAAATAATTTTAAAAAAATAGTAGTAAAATTTTGAGCTATATTTCGCGTAAGACCAGAATCACAAAGATCATTGAATAAAGATTCAGTGTCGTCAATTATCCAAGAAGGGTCAATATCATCATAGGATTTGAGGATTTCAAAAATTTGATCGTTTGTAAATTTTGTATCAGTATCATTAAATTTTTCAAAGATAATTTTTCTTATTTGTAATGAGACTGGAATTAAAGGTGTAAAATCACTCATGCTAATACAGATTCTCGGCCTCTGTTTTTAGGTTATCTATACCCTCAGTATTTTCAAGATGAGAGCCAAGATAGGTATACAATGCAGATTTGAGCACCTTGAGAGATAACAAAGCACATTTTATTCTAACAGCCTGTAAATGTTCAAGACCTAATTCACTTAAGATGTCATTTTTTTCAATTTTCTTAACATCGTCAAGAGATTTCCCTTTAGTAATCTCAGTTAGAACGGAAGTGCAAGCCATACAAATTGCACATCCCTTTCCATGAAATTTAATATCAGTTACTTTGTCATCATCAATTTTCATATCAATATCAATACTGTCACCACATAGAGGGTTGGAATCATGAAACGTAACATCGTGATTTTCAATTTCCCCATAGTTGGCAGGGTTTCTTGAATAGTCAACAATCATTTCATGGTAGATGTCAGTGCCGCTCATAACTTAAACACCTTAGCCACTATATTTAATGAATTGATTAGGGCATCAACATCAGCCTTTGTATTATAAATATAGAAACTAGCTCTAGAAGTTGCAGCAACGTTTAGTCTCTCCATCAATACTTGAGCGCAATGATGACCAGAGCGTAATGAAATTCCTTCTTTATCAATAATGTCAGCAACATCATGAGGATGTACATCTGCAAAATTAAATGAAATAACACCACCACGTTTTGCAATATCTTTAGTTCCATAGATTTGAAGTCCAGGGATTTTTGCAAATTGCTCCATAGCATATGTAGTTAATTCAATTTCATGTTGTCTTATATTGTCCATTCCAATTTTTGTAAGATAGTCAATTGCAGCTCCAAATCCTATAACGTCGGCAATGTTTGGAGTTCCTGCTTCAAATTTGTAAGGCAAGTCATTCCAAGTAGTTTCATACTTGTGGACTTCCCGAATCATGTCGCCACCACCATGAAATGGGCTCATTGTTTGTAATACAGATTTTCTGACCCACAAAACACCAACTCCAGTGGGACCCAACATTTTGTGTCCAGAGAATGCAAAGAAATCACACCCCAAAGTATCAAGATCAACTTTCATGTGAGGTACGGCCTGCGCACCATCAATCAAAGTAGGAACTCCTGCAGCCTTACATTTTGCAATAATTTTTTCAGCGTCAGTGATGGTTCCAAGAACATTAGACATCAGACTAAAAGTTACAAGTTTGACTTTTCCAGTTGCAAGATATTTGTCAAGATCATCTAAATTTAATTGTCCATCATCATTCATTCCAATATATTCTAATTTTGCACGTTTTTCCTGGGTAAGTAGTTGCCATGGGACGATATTACTATGATGTTCATATTCAGTAGTTACAATTATGTCACCTTCATTGATATGAGGTCTTCCCCATGCATATGCAACTAAATTAATTGCTTCAGTTGTTCCCCTAACAAAAATAAGTTCTTGGCGATTTTTAATATTAACAAATTTTGCAATTTTATCCCTAGCTGATTCATAAGCTTCAGTGGATTCCTCGGCAAGTGCATACACTGCGCGGTGAATATTTGCATTGTGATTTCTGTAATAGTCAGTAATGGCATCAATTACCTGATTAGGTTTTTGGGTTGTAGATGCATTGTCCAGATAAACAAGACGTTTGTTATCCCTAACAGTTCTTTTTAAAATTGGAAAGTCGTTTTTAAGATGTTCAAAAGAGTTTTCAGTACTTTGCAATTTTTAAATCTCCACAAAAATTTCGTTGTTATCAATTTTAACCGGATATACTTTGAGAGCGGTTTCAGCGGGAAGGTTATTCGGCTCACCGTTAACTAAATTAAAAACAGAAAGGTGTAATGGGCATCTAACACCTTCCTTACTTAGAAATCCAGTAGAAAGGTCTGCATCAGCATGACTACAAATTAAATCAGTGGCATGAATTTTTCCGTCAAGATTCGCTATCAATAATTTCATGCCATCTTTTACAAAACCAAAAAGTTCGCCTTTTTTTACTTGATCCAAACTGCATGCTTTAATCCATTCAGACAAAAAATCACCTATACTTGTAGTGTTGTTCAACTTCAGAATTTTCATCATAGCGGGTTTCTTCGATTTCAACAAACTTTGCTAATTCCTCATCGGTGTTAATAGTAAGTTCACGGTTATCCCATTTTGATTCAATAAGATATGCAATCCATGCTCTAACTTGAAAAGACATTTTTCTTGAAAGTGGTTCTAAGAAACCCTCAACAATAGTTCTTTCAGCTTCTGCATGACTAAGACATCTAGTTTTTAGATAGAAAAGTTGCTCCTCATCAATTTGTGCAACAGATGCAGAGTGTGTTGCCTTAACATCATTGGTGAATATCTCTAACCCAGGAATTGCATCAGATTTTGCATCAGGATCTAATAAAATTGAGCGACCAGATAAGAAAGAATTTGATTTGGATGCATTTTCCTTAATTCTAATCATTCCTTTGAAAAGGGATTTAGATTTATTTCGAAGAATGGATTTTTCAACTACTCGTCCTTCAGTAGATGGACTTTCATGATTTACGTTAGTTTGAATATCAAATGATTGTTCATTATTTCCAAAAATAACTTCAGAGTCATTTGAAGATGCGCCGCTACCGTTAAGAAAATATTCGATTTTATATCTAGACAGCATTGAACCAAATAATCCAGAATACCAGTTTACTTTAGCATCTTGTCCCAGGTCAGTACGTTTTGTTGAAAATGTTACAGCTTGTTGATCCATCATTTGTAAAGTAGTGACATCCAATTGAGCATTTGCAGCAACATTTGTATTCATTAATTCAAGATATGCTTGTTGAGTTTGAATATTTGCAGAATACAACTCTTGGACAAGGGTGGACTTACTACTCTCATCTGCAAAAATAATATTTCTAGATATAGTTGAATGTCCATCTTCAGAAAGACATGTCAAAAAGTAAATTGGTTTATCTAAAATAAAATTACGTGGAATGTGGATAAATATTCCAGAATTGAAAGCAGCATTATTCAAGGCGGTAAATTTGTCGTCGCTGGAATTTGATGCTTCTAATGCCTTTTTTACTAATTCAAAATTATTTTGAACAGCATCAGATATTGAAGAGATTACAAGTCCTTTTGATTTTAACTCATCAGGCAGATTAATTCTATGAATGTTAGTTCCAATTTGAATAATACAAATTTCATTTTCTAATTCACCTAATCTTTTTTGAAGAAAAGCAGGTACTGTTTCAGCAGTGTTAGTTGAAAGGGATACTTTTTCAGGATCCATTTTTTTTGCATCAGTATACTTGTTGTATAACGGAGATGTCTCTATTGGGAGACTGTCATAAACAGATAGGGAACTTTTCCTATAATTTTTTAACCACTCAGGTTCATTTCTAGATGAAGAAATTTCTTCTATGTGAGTAGTGTTTAGTTTTGAAAGTATTTCTTGAGACATGATCAATCAGATAAGAGTTGGGAGTTTATCCCACAGAGTCATCCATTTCTAATTTAATGAGTCTGTTTAATTCAACGGCATATTCCATTGGTAATTCTTTCGTAAATGGCTCCATGAATCCGTTAACGATTAGTGATAATGCGTCCTCCTCACTAAATCCTCTAGACATAAGATAGAAAATTTGTTCGTCTCCAATTTTTCCAACAGTAGCCTCGTGAGTGATTGTTGCGTCCTCTTGATCAATTACCATATACGGATAAGTATCAGTTTTTGATGTGTCATCCATTAACAATGCATCACATCTAACAGTAGATTTTACGCCAGTAGCACCTTTTGCAACATTCAACATTCCTCTATAAGTTGAACGTCCATCTAATCTGCTTACAGATTTGGATGTAACTTTAGAAGTTGTGTTTGGTGCAAGATGTACCATTTTAGCTCCAGTGTCCTGGTGTTGGCCTTTACCTGCAAATGCAATAGATAACGTCTCACCATATGCTCTTTCGCCCATAAGGTACACGCCAGGATATTTCATTGTCAATTTACTTCCAATGTTTCCATCAATCCATTCAACAGTTGCACCTTCGTATGCATAAGCACGTTTTGTTACAAGGTTGTAAACATCAGAGCTCCAGTTTTGAATAGTGGTATATCTCAATTTTGCATCTTTGTGCGCAACAAGTTCAACGACAGCAGAGTGAAGTGATTCAGAAGAATATACTGGAGCAGTGCAACCTTCGATGTAATGTACTTCTGCACCTTCGTCAACAATGATCAGCGTTCTTTCAAATTGACCGATGTTTTCAGCATTAATTCTAAAGTATGCTTGTAAAGGCATGTCGATATGAACGCCTGGTGGAACATAGATAAATGAGCCGCCACTCCATACTGCGCTGTTTAGTGCTGCAAATTTGTTATCCTCTGGAGGAATAATCTTACCAAAGTATTTTTTGAATAATTCAGGATGATCAATTAAGGCTTGGTCAGTATCTAAAAACAAGACACCTTGTTTTGCTAAATCTTCTCTTAAACTGTGATATACAACTTCAGATTCGTATTGAGCGCCAACACCTGCCAAAAATTTCTTCTCAGCCTCCGGAATTCCAAGTTTATCAAAAGTATTTTTTACATTGTCTGGAACGTCATCCCAGTCTTTTGCTACACCGTCAGATGCTTTAGCATAATAGTAGATATTTTGGAAATCAATAGTACTAAGATCACCACCCCAAGTTGGCATTGGTTTTTGCATGAAAATTTCAAAAGAACGTAATCTGAAATCCAGCATCCATTGTGGCTCATTCTTCATTTTACTAATTTCAATAACAGTATTCTTAGAGATGCCTTTCTTACTGAGGTGTACATACATTTCAGTAGAGTCTTTAAAATCATATTTTGTATAATCGATATCGAGGTTTTCTGTTGTCATGTCAAAGATAACTCCGTTATATTATAAATACATGAGGAAAAATAGGGAGAGCTAAATAGCTTAAGCTAAATTATGATTAGATCGTATCTAGAGAAGTCTTCATAGCATCAAATGCACCTGCAACAGTATGGACCTCTGCAACAGTGTTCTTAACTTTGAATTTTTTTAATTCATCTGAAGTGAAGGGACCAATTGAAACTACAGATAATTTTGCAAGACTGTCCAGTAATAGATCCTCAGCATAGTCTTTAGACATTATTTCAAAAAATCCCCTAACAGATGACGCACTTGTAAACACAACACCATCGACTTTATTTTGAGAAAATAGTTCTCTAAAGCCATTCCATTGAGTGGTGTCTCTAAAAGCACAAACATCATACAGATGAATTTCCAATACGTCAATTCCGATTTTAGAAAGTAATTCTTTTAGAAAAGGAGTTGATGCACCGCTACGTGGGACAATGACTTTTTTTCCAACAGCGTTAAGTTTTGTAAATTCTTCACCCACGCCGACTGATGAAAAAGTTGTAGGCTGGTGATTTACTTTAATCCCTTCAGCCTCAAGTGTAAGAGATGTTTTAGGTCCAACAGACATCACGATAGTATTGGCAACTGCCAACTGTAGTTTTTCAAGTTTTCCCAATTGTTTTGCAGTATTAAATAATAATTTTACAGCTTTTGAACTCATAAAAACAGAATAATCAGGATTGTATTTAGAGACAGACTCTAAAAATTCATCAACTATTTTTTCACCCTTGCTAACTAGTTCAATTGTAGGTAAGGGAACAGGGGTGGCATTATTTTCTTTTGCAAGTGAGATAAATTCTGAAGCGTCATCTTCTGAACGGGTTATGGCAATAGTTTTTCCACTAAGCATTATTTCCACCCAATAACATCAGATAGATCAACTACCCTACCAATAATTATATTTGTAGGAGGAGTAATTTTGTTTTCTTTAATTTTTTTTGCAATATTTGCAACATTACCTTTTATCATTTTTTGTTGCGGAGTTGTTCCATTTTGAATTACAGCTACTGGCATTTTTTTATCCATACCCCCCAAAATTAGTTGTTTGCAAATAACATCAATTCGAGACAAGCCCATCATTATGACAATAGTGTCTACGGATTTTGCAAGATTTTTCCATTTAACAATTTCTTCTTTCTTTTCAGGATCTTCATGACCCGTAACAAAAACAACTGATGAGGCATATTTTCTATGAGTTAAAGGAATTCCAGCGTATGTTGCAGAACCAATCCCAGAAGTAATTCCAGGGACAATTTCATATTTTATTTTATGATCTTTAAGAAATTCAGCTTCTTCACCACCACGTCCAAAAATAATTGGATCTCCGCCTTTTAGCCTAACAACATTTTTTTTAGATTTTGCGTATTCTACCATTAAATCATTAGTACCTTTTTGATGAGTGGTATCATCACCCACAGCACGTCCAACATAGACTTTTTTTGCGGTTTTAGGAATCATAGAAATAATTTTTTTGCTGACTAGTCTATCGTATAAAACAACATCAGCTTTTTCGATCAATTCAACAGCTCTTAGAGTAATTAATTTGGCATCTCCAGGCCCTGCTCCAACAAGATATACTTTACCAGTCATGTCGTATTCCATTCATCTACTTTCTCCCTCCAATTTAATGCAAGATCATTAATTCCTTTACTACGCAATTCCTCACCAACTAATTTACCCAATAATTTTGGGTTATTTTTATCTCCAGAGCGAGTTACTTCTAGAGATTGTTCACCATCAACAGAAAACGCATATACAGTTAATGTCATTTTAGAGCCATCAGATTTAGCATATGCGCCCAAAGGGAATCTACAACCAGAATCAATAAAATCAGATAAAGCACGTTCAGCCTCAATTTCTAATCGAGTATCGGAGTCTTCAATTTTTTTTAACATTTTAATTGTTTGAGAGTCATCAATCCGTGCAACAATTGCAATAGCGCCTTGACCAGGTGAAGGAGAGAAATCTTCAGTAGATAAAGAAGTAAAGGTTACATCAACTCCCAATCTAGAAATTCCTGCATGTGCAAGCACTATAGCATCATAATTATCTCCAGATATTTTTTTAATTCTAGTTTCAATATTACCTCGAATGGATTTAACAGTGACATCAGATCTTTTTCGTCTAACCTGAACAGCACGTCTTAAAGAACTAGTTCCAATTATAGAGTTAGGTTTAATTTTATCTAAGGATGAGCCATCGGATGAAATAAACACGTCATTTACTATTTCACGTTTTGGAACGGATGCAATTATAAGATCATCATCTAATTGGGAAGGAACATCTTTTAGGCTATGTACTGCAAAATCAATTTCTTTTTCTGCAACGGCTTTATCAATTTCTTTTTCAAAAATTCCTTTTTGATCAATAGCAAATAATGGTCTTGTATCAGTATCACCCTTAGTAGTGATTGGTTTAATTTCATATTCACAGTCAGGGTTTACTTTTTTTAATTCGGAAACAATCCAATTAGTTTGGGCAATAGATAATTTACTGCCCCTCGCACCAACTACATATTTCAATTTTTCACCGACTTTAATGCAGTATGATATGCATCTAATGTTTTGTTTAAATCATTTTGAGTGTGAGCATCAGATAAGAAAACGACTTCAAATTGAGAAGGAGGAATAAAGACACCTTGTTTCAATAAAGTGTTAAATAATTTTTGGAATTTTTTCCCATTTGCTTTTTTTGATGTTCTATAGTCAGTTACAGGCGTATTTGTAAAGAAAATTTGAAACATTGATGCTGTAAAATTGATTTGATGAGGAATTTTCATATCAGTAGCCATGTCATCTAATTCTTTACAAAACAGTAAATTGAATCGTTCAAGTTTTGAGTAGAGCCTATTTTTAATTTTATTTATTGTCTTTATAGAACTAATTGCAGCACTAACAGATATAGGATTTCCAGCAAACGTACTTGCTTGGTAAACATTTCCTCCTGGAGAAAGTAAATTCATAATTTCTTTTTTACCACCAACTGCAGATATTGTAAATCCATTACTCAAAGCCTTAGCTAAAGTTGTAATATCAGGTTTAATACCAAAATGTTCTTGTGCTCCGCCAGGAGACACTCTAAAACCAGTAACAACCTCATCAAAAATTAACGGGATATTATTTTCTTTAGTAATTTTTCTCATGTCTGAAAGAAAGTTTTTTTCAGGTAAAATTAGTCCCATGTTAGCTAAAATTGGTTCAACTATAACACCTGCAATGTCTTTATTTTTAGAAATTGTTTTTTGCAGATCTTCAATATTGTTATACTCTACAACCAGGGTGTTCTTTGAGACCTCATCTAATCCGCCATCAGAAACAGAAATGCCATTATGTGCAGAACCAGAACCTGCTTTAACTAAAACAGAATCATGTGCTCCATGATAACACCCTTCAAATTTAATAATTTTTTTCTTTTTTGTAAAACCACGAGCTAATCTAATTGCAGTCATTGTAGCTTCACCACCAGTATTCATTAATCGTACTTTATCCATAGAAGGAAAATTTCCAATAATTAATTTAGATAGTTCAATCTCAGATGCAGTTGGAGTACAATACAAAGTTCCTTTTGAAAGTTGTTTAGATACAGAATTCATAATTTCTTTTCTACGATGTCCTAAAAGTAAAGCACCATAGGCATTACAGAAATCAATGTAACGTCTATTGTCTTCATCCCAAATATATGCACCATTTGATTTTTTTGTAAAAAATGGATAAGGTTCAAAATATCTAACAGGGCTGTTTACGCCTGAAGGAATTACTTTTTTTGAATCATTGAATAATTTTCTTGATGCAGACACATTCAATCTATAATACGGTCATTATTATTCCTAATTTGAGTCCTTTGTGCTTGAAATTTTCCACGAAATAGAAATGCAGCAATTAAAGTGCCAATAAATGGCGCAGTCAAATAAAGCCACAAATCACCAAAAGTTCCAGATAATAGTGCTGGCGCAAGTGCTCTAGCAGGATTCATAGATGCACCAGAAATGAAAGCTAAAAATAAAATATCCAATGCAACAATTCCCCCAATGGCAATACCACTAAATCCACGTAAACCTTTTGTATATACAACATAGAAAATTACACCCATCAGCATTGTAGAAGCTAAAACTTCTACGGGAAATATTATAAAGATTGAAAAATCATAATTAGGTGCATTAGCTCCAAGATTTGCTTTCTCACCAATAAAACTTAAAACAAAAAGGGAACCCAATAAGGCTCCAATAATTTCTGCAATTAAATAATATAAAACTTGAATTTTTGTTATATGTCCTGTAACATAATATCCAATGGTTACTGCAGGGTTAAAATGAGCCAAAGAAATTTTTCCAAAAGAATAAACTCCAATTAGTAATGCAATAAATGGCGCAACCGCTGCAAAAGGAATTCCCAAATCACCATCAAAGAACTCAAAGTCATAAACAATAGAACCGGTTGCAAAAACTACAAGAATAAAAGTTCCAATCAACTCTACAGTAAAAATTTGTAAATTGGAATAAGTCATCAATTATCACATTCAAGAGAATCAAGTAAATTTAAAACACTATGTTTAATCTGATCACGAATTTTTCTTACATCGTCAAGAGATTTTCCTTTTGGATCATCCATGTTCCAATCATCCACATCTTTTACAAATAATGATGGGCAGGATTCTTTATCCATGCATCCCATATTGACAGTTTTATTAGAATTTTTAATCATGGATATTGACAATAATTGTGGTTGTTGATTTTTTAAATCAATTCCAATCTCATTCATTGCAGAAACAACCACAGGGTCAATCTTGGGGGATGGGCAGGTTCCAGCACTAACAACATTAAATGAATTTTTAGCATGTTTTTTAAAAAATGCCTCAGCCATCTGACTTCTTCCAGCATTTTCTATGCACACAAATAGAATATTTGTAGGTAAATTCACAATATAACATAAATATTAGTTTATATAAATTTAAATTGATATGAATGGAATTAGTCTCTTAAAATGTATTTGTGATGAAACAAGATTTGAAATTTTAGAATTATTACAAAAAAATAATGAATTATGTGTCAGTGATTTTGTAAATGAATTAAAAAAAGATCAACCGTTAGTATCACATCATCTAAAGACATTAAAAAAATGTGGCATTGTCAAATCAAGAGATGAAGGAAAAAAAGCAATGTACATGATTTCAAGTAATCAATTATCAGAACTAATAACAAAAGTTAAAAAAACATCAAAAGAAATGCCGAATCTTTGTTTAGACGAAGGATGTTGTTAAAATTTTTCAGTACGTAATACGCCAACATCACTAACATACAACACTACAGCAAAATTTGCAAATAAAGTTCTAGAAACTTCCTCAACAATATCCTGTAACTTTTCTTCACGTAAAATTATTTCAATTTTAACATTTTTTTCATTTGTTAAACCCTCACCACGTAATCCACGTGCACCGTTACCACTTACTTCATAAGTTGTATAACCAGTAATTTTGTGTTTACTTAGAATCTCTATAATATTTTTTTGTGCAAGAATTTCACAAGTAATTGTAAGTAGTTTTACAGGATAAAGTTTCATATTAAATCCTTTAATGAGTAATGGAATAAGTCTATCGATCCTTCAGGATCATGTAGTAATGAAGATACTGCAAACATAATTGGCAATAAGACAATGATGTTGTAGGGAAAAGTAATTCCCAATGCAGATGTAATGTAAAGACTAGGATTAGCTTGTGGAATTGCATTACGTAAAACAGCTGGAGCTGCAATAAATGAAGCACTGGCTAAAAGAAGTCCAAACATAACTGAGCCTCCCATGCTAAGACCCATCAAAGTAGCGACTACAACTCCAATAATTCCATTAAAAGTAGGCATGATTATGGAAAAGGAAATAAGAAAAATGCCAACTTTTTTGAGATCATCCAATCTCTGACCTGCAATAATTCCCATTTCAATCATAAAAATTACAATTGCCCCGGTGAACAAATCATCAAAAACAATTTTGATAGGACCAAATCCTTCTTTACCAATAATATATCCAATCACAATACTACCAAGTAAGATAACTATAGCTTTACCAGTAACGGATTCACGCAGTATTTTCGAAAGTTTTACTTTTGTTTCGTGTAATCCAACATCAATATCAGATTTAGAATCAGTAGTGAAAGATTGTTTTTTAGCATTAATCTGTTTAGATACTGCCATATTTGTCAAAAAGATTGCCAAGATAAATGCAACAGGTTCTAAAACTGCTAAAACAGCTGCAAGGTAACCCTCAGATGTTACTCCTTGATTTTTAAGAAAAGATAATCCAACTGAAAAGGTTACAGCCCCCACTGCGCCATAAGTAGATGCTAATGCATAAGAGTCAAAAATATTGAATTTTCCTAATTTACGTAAAATTTGATAATGGTTTAATGTAAACAACAATGAAAGTGCGATTGCAACCAACATAGGAACAAGCATATTTTCAAATCCAGTAGTTCTCATCTGGATTCCTCCATGAAGTCCAATTGCTGCAAGAAGATAGATTGGTAAAAATTCAGATATTGCTTGTGGAATTTTTAAATCAGATTTTATTCTTGCTGCAATTATTCCAAATAGAAAAAACAGAACTATAGGAGTAAGAAGATTCGATTGGATTAATTGTAAAATATCCATTAGTAATGTTTGTGGAAAAAATTGCTGAAATAAAAATCAATGTAAGTTAGACAAAAAGATGAATTAGATAAGTAAAACCGATTCCCATTGCAGCTGCACCAGGGATGGTGATTATCCATGAGAAAACAATTTGCCTACTAACTTTCCACCTTACAGCTAGTTTTCGCCTAGCAGCACCTGCACCCATAATTGTGCCAGTTATAGCATGAGTGGTGCTTGCAGGTATTCCAAGTATTGCAAAAGCTGCAAGCATTAAACCTCCACCTGTTTCTGCTGCAAATCCCTGATAAGGTCGAAGTCGGGTGATTTTGACTCCCAATGTTTTGATTACTTTGTATCCACCAAAGAAAGTTCCCAATCCCATTGCAGCTGCTGCAGCAAAAATTACCCAAAGAGGTATTTCAAGTTCAGGAATCAATCCAGCTGAAAATAAAATTAAAGCGATAATACCCATAGTTTTTTGGCCATCATTGGCACCATGAGTTAAAGCAAACCATGCTGAAGAAATAATTTGTAATTTGCCAAATACCTTATTTACGGGTGCAGGTCTACGTTTTGCAAATACGGTAATTATCAATCCAGTTAACAAAAGACCAACAATTAGCCCTCCAATTGGAGCAATTACAATTCCTGCAAAAACTTTTGTCAATCCCCCATAAACTAATTTTTCAAATCCTAATCCTGCAATTCCAGCACCCATTATTCCGCCTACTAAAGAATGACTATTAGAAATTGGTAATCCAAAATAAGTACAAAGGGTACTCCACCCAATCGCACCTGACAACCCACCGATAATTATGTACACTGTGATATCATCAGGTTGTACAATTCCTTTTGCAATTGTTTGTGCAACTGCAACTCCAAAAACAAGTGGACCAATGAAATTCATTACAGCAGATAAACTTACGGCATGAATTGGTTTTAAAACACGAGTCCCAATTACTGTGGCAACTGAATTTGCAGAATCATTAAACCCATTTACAAAATCAAAGATTAATGCTACAATAATTGCGCCTATTGCTATCTCTAACATTCAATCATCTCAAGTATATTTTAAAACAATATCTTCAATAACATCAGATACGTCTACACATCTGTCAGATGCAGTCTCCATTGTCTCATAGATATCTTTTAGTTTGATGATTTTAATTGCATCATCACTTTCAAATAATTCTCTAATTGCTTCTCGGTACAAATCATCCACAACATGTTCAATGTCGCTAGTATTTCGACAATGCTGAATCATATCTTTAGGATCCTTAATTCGCTGTAATTTTGAAATCATATATTCCACTTCTTTGGTAGCTTTGACCAACTCTATTGCCATTTCTTTACAATATGGAGGAGGGGAAGTAAGTTTGTAACTATACACTCTAGCAGCGATACCATCCATGAAATCAATCACATCATCTACTTTTGATGCAATTCTTTGCATATCTTCACGATCCAGAGGTGTAATGAACGTTTTATTTAATTCTGAAAAGATATCTCGTGTTAAAACATCAGCCTCAGTTTCTAATTGATGAATTTTTTTTGCTTGATCAGCATTAGTGATATCATCAAACAAAACAACAACAGCTTCGGAGGTTTCAACTGCTTTTTTTGCCAAATTGTCTAAAATTGTTAAAAGTTCTTTTTCATTGGATTTAATCCAAGATAACCATTGTCCCATAACAATCAACATGCAAGTTGAAACTTAAGGAAACTCCCCATAAAGTATATTGTTCTATATAGTAACAGTTGATCGCAAATATTTTGGTTCAACGGTATTTTATAAAAACGAAATTCAAAAAATGAGATTTTTTTAAAATGGTTTGTTTACTTCTCGAGTAAAGACATAGCTTGCAATAGCTACCATTGCAAGTACAAATGCAAAGATCACAGCAATACTAATCAAAATAGGAACACCACCTTCAGAAACTCCAGTCATTAATTCTCTAACCAGCAAAACGGTATAGGTTACAGGATTTAATTTTGCAACCACTGCAAGCCAATTTGGTAATAATTCTAATGGGAATAATGCAGGACTCAACATGAATAATGGCATACCAAGTAAATTTATCATTCCCCAAAAAGTTTCTTGAGACTTTGCAGTTGCCGCAAGAGTAACAGATATTCCAGAAAAACCGAGTGAAAATAAAATAACAATGCCCATTATGGGAATAATCATTAACGGGTTTGGAAACGTAACACCGATTGCCAAAGCAATTCCAATAATCAAACTTGCTTGTAAGGCAGCAATTAAAGAAATGGCTGACATTTTTCCCAAAGCGATTGCAGAGCGTGAAATTGGAGATGTTAATGCCTTATTCATAAAACCATATCTTCGATCCCAAAGCGTGTTAACTCCACCAAAAATACTTGTAAAAATAGCAGTTAAAATAATGACACCAGGAGCCATAAATTCAATATATTCACCCTCAAATCCCACAGATTGAATTAATGGCTGAGTTTCTGAAAAGATATTTCCAACAACAATTATCCAAATAGCAGGCTGAATTAATCGGATTAAAACACCACTTCTGGATTTTTTGTATCTCTTTAACTCACGCCAAAAAATTGTATAAGTGTCGTAGAGGATACTATTCATGCCCGTAACCTCTTCATTTTTGCATGTTCGATCTTTCGATTAAATTTTGACTTGTCATCTCTAATTTCATGTCCCGTGTAAGAAATGAAAACGTCATCCAGAGTAGGTTGTGTTAGAGATAATGTAACAATTTTAATTCCAAGATCAGATGAAATTTGAAAAATGGTTGGAATGACTTCGGTTCCATTTGAAGTAAAAAGAATTAATTTTAAATCCTCATCATTAATTTTTTTTATAAATTCAATATTTTTTAATTCTACTAAAAATGAATCGTAGTTATTGTTTTTTTCGATAACCAGAGAAATAATCTCATTACCCAAAGCATTTTTCATATTTTGAGGAGAGTCAATAACTTGAATCTTGCCACCATCTATAATTCCAATTCTATCACATAGATTATCTGCCTCCTCCATATAGTGAGTAGTTAGAAAAATGGTCATGTCAAATTCAATATGGATTTTTTTAATATACTGCCAAATTTTTCTTCTAGTTTGAATATCCAATCCAACGGTAGGTTCATCAAGGAACAAGACTTTTGGATGATGCAAAAGGCCTCCAGCAATGTCTAATCTCTTTCTCATACCGCCAGAATATGTAACAACCGCTTGATGTTGTTTATCTGAAAGTTCAATTAACTCCAAAACTTCATCAATTCTTGTATTAATTTCATTTTTAGGAATATGGTTTAATTTTGCTTGTAATAATAAATTTTCACGACCAGTAAGATATTCATCAACTGTAGTTTCTTGTTGAACAAAGCCAATATTCTCTCTAACGTGTTTGGCATCTTTCATGACATCAAAACCTGCAATCAAAGCTTTTCCAGATGTAGGTTTTAGTAAAGTAGTAAAGATCATCATTGTTGTACTTTTTCCAGCACCGTTAGGTCCCAAAAATCCAAAAATTTCTCCTTTTTCTACTGAAAAAGAAATATCGTTAACTGCAGTTAGATCTCCAAATGATTTAGTAAGAGATTTTGTTTCAATGGAATACAATATTTCGATCCCCTTTGGCAATTATAAATTGCTAAGTATTAGATCAGAAACTAATCATAAAAAATTTAAAAAGAGTATTTTGAGAACAAAATACATGAAAGGATTATGTCAAAAATGTCACTCATCAAATACAGAGATAACACTTGAGGATGGAATGCCTGTTTGTGTAAAGTGTGCAAAAAAGTAGAAGGAAATAAAAAAGAATCATCAAAAATTTTTCTTTAGATATCCCTATGGCAATTTTATAATTATTTTCATTGTTTCAAATATCAAGAACTACTATCAATGAGGTTAAATTACTTAGCAGAATATTACAAATATGGAAATAATAGATGAACGATTCAGGCCAATTTTAGTTACAAAGGGAAGAAAAACAGGCAAGGCTCATTCAGTATGGCTAAGAGCAGTGAAATACAATGGAAAAATTTATTTTTCAAGACATCGTCCAGATGGAGACTGGTTTCAGAATGCAATGGTAAATTCAGAGGTAAAAATTCAATATAACAATGCAGAGTTCACAGGAAAAGCATCAATAGTTACAGATGAAAAACTAAATCAAAAAATTTCTCAGTTAAAGTATCCAGGAGAGAAACGAGCTGATGAAAAAAGAGTCGCCATAGAAGTCACATTAGATTCAGATAAGAAATAAAAATCTTCAGTGTACTAATTATAAAATAATTTTAATTAGAAAATATCTTCATAAACAATTGTCTGGTTCTTTAATTGCTTATCAAGTGTTGGCAAATATTTCATTATGCAGTAATTAACAAAATCGCTAAATGAGCGAATCCGGTAATCAGATTCTAAAACATCGTGATGCTTATCATAGTATTGTTCTAAATTGTACAACGTTCTTTTTTGTAGTGGAATCAATCTATTACGTTTAGTGATAAATTTTGGAGTTACAGGAATGTCATCTTCAGACTCTACTTCAGACTCTACTTCAGACTCTCCTTTCAGAGTATTAACATCAATTGTTTCTTGCATTTCAAAGACAAAAATTTTACTTTTGATGGATTTTGGAAGTCCTGAATTTTCAGAAATTATATCCACAACTTCTCGTGCAAGTTTATCAGACATTGCCAATTCAATTTTTGCAAGCATGGTAGAACGAACTACAGAGCCACCAACTCTAGATCCTTTGGATTGACTTGTAAATCTACTATCTTCTAAATTTCGCTTATCAATAATATCAATGCCCAAAGCATCTAACTTTTCACGAATTGAAGGATAATTTTTTCGATTAATTATAGCTTCAATCTTTTTCAATAATTTTGAGCATAACTGTTATCTTTTTAAAGTTAATGTTAATTTCATAATCATATAATTTGCAATTAAATGCATATCATTTGCATATCATTTGTACAGCATTTTCACATTAAATTAAACAAAATTATTTTATTTGTGACTACCCGTAAGATTCGAATTTAACTTCATAACTTCCATCCTCGCGTTTATTTTTTTCAGATACAAAGTTTTTGGCTTTCAAATAATCCATTACCCCATCAATGGTTCCTTGCCATCCACAAACATAGAATATGGTATTATCCTTGGTAATTTTTTCACCAACTAATTCCTCAAGCGGAGATTTACCATCATTTCCAGTTCTCAAAAATTGTTCAATTCTTCCCTTATGACCATGCCATGCACGATTAGTCCATTCTTGCGGCCTACTGATTGCTGCACGATATTTAAAATTCCATTTGTCTGCACCTTTGTCAATACTTTCATTCTCTAAATCAGTCAAAAGTTGCTTGTAACTTAACTCGTCGACATAACTTGCGCCGTGCAAAACAACGATCTCCCTCTTATCCTCGGTATCGTGAAGATGCTGTGCAAAACTGACAAACGGTGCCAATCCGGTTCCGCCGCCGATGCATACGATTCTCCTGGTATCTTTTTCGCCGTTTGGTAGCGTATCATTAATTGTAAGACTGCCTGCAGGTTTTGCCCAACTGATTTTATCTCCTTCTTTTGCATTAAACAACAAACTAGTCAATCGTCCAGGAAGTGGTTTTCTGACCCATCTAATTACAAATTCAAAAAATTTCTTATTTTCTGGAGATGATGCAATTGAATATGCACGATTGACAATCTTACTCTCAAGAGGCAATCCAAGAGTCAAAAACTGACCCGCCTTAAAATCAGGAAATCCACCATCAGGAGTTACACGAAAAATTGCTAAATCTTCTCTCAATAATTGAGTATAGGTAATGGTACCATTTTCCATTGTATTATTTTGCCCAATCAGTTAAGATAGAATTAACTTTTTGTATAATCGGATCATAGTGTATTCTTGGTTCAGTACTTACAAGCAATAATTTTCCTTTAAACGGAATTGTAAATAATGTCACGTTATCGTATTCAGTAAGAGTTAATCTTTCCTTGCCTAATCGAAATGTAAAATTTTGTGCCTTTCGCCATCGCTCTAATGTATAGTGAATGGACATGCCAATTTCATTTTCAGTTAAAAGAGAATCAAGATCCTTTCTTTGTACACTGTGCAATATTTTGGATTTATCATTTACAAATCCAGCAAAACGAATATTGTTATCAGAATTTAACATATCCAAACAAAGTTGTTCGTAGTTTGGCTCTTGTACTATTTCTTCAGCCATTCCCATTCAGGTCTCTCTTCATTATCTTTGTCATCAGTCATCCAGCATCAAGAATTAGTTTAGTCGTCTTTTTTGGAAGGCTGCATGTAGTCATTCGGAGTAAACTTAAACTCCTCTTCGTCAGAGTAAGCCTCCTCAGCATGTTCGCTAATATCCAGACCAATGTCTTCTTCTTCAGGTGTGACACGAATTCCAATAAGATGTTTAATTAATTGTAAGAGAATCCAAGTTCCACCAAAGCCCATTACAGCGGCTACACCAATACCAACTCCTTGAATCCAAATTTGATCATAATTACCATATAACAATCCGTCAACACCGGAAGGATTAATCAAAGTACTTGCAAATATACCAATTCCAAGTGCACCGACAATTCCAGCAATACCGTGTACAGAACTTACATCAAGTGCATCATCAATTCTTAATTTGTCTCTGATTAGTACAACTCCACCATAGGATAGTATACCGATTGCGATTGCAAGGACAAAGGAGTGTTCTACACTGACATATCCAGATGCAGGAGTAATTCCTGCAAGTCCAGCAATTGCACCATTAATTGTAGCGACAATTGAAGGCTTGCCTGTACGCATCCAAGATAATCCAGCCCAAATTAGGGCAGACACTGAAGATGCTAAGTGAGTTACGATAACAGTATTTCCGGCTACACCGCCTGAGGCAAGTGCACTACCGGCATTAAATCCAAACCAACCTAGCCACAATAAGGAGGAACCTAATACAGCAAGAGGTATGCTATGAGGAATGTTTATAGCTGGACCAAAGCCACGTCTTTTTCCAAGTACAAGTGCAGCAGCTAGTGCAGCCATTCCCACAGTGGTGTGAATAACAATACCACCAGCAAAGTCAACTACACCTAGTTGTGCTAACCATCCGCCTCCCCAGACCATGTGGACAATTGGATAGTAAATTAGCATAGTCCATGCAGATATGAATATTATAAAGGAACTAAATTTCATTCTTTCAGCAATTGTTCCAGTAAGCAATAACGGAGTAATACATGCAAACATTAACTGAAATTTAACAAAGAGTACTCCAGGTATAGTAGGAGCATATTGTTCTAATGGTGCATCCCAAGGAATACCTTTCAAAAATGCCCAATCAAGATTACCTATCACTCCAGTAGTAGAAGGACCAAACGATAGACTAAATCCAAAAACAAACCACATTACACTTAGCAAAGACATTCCAAAAAATATTTGCATAAAAATTGAAACTACATTTTTCTTTCTCAATAAACCAGATTCAAACAAACCAAGTGCAGGAATCATTAACAGTACTAAACATCCAGCAATTAACATCCATGCTGTATCGCCAGTATCTATCATAATTATAATGAAATCAAGTTTTTGCATTTAACAGTTTTCCAATTTGATTGACAATGATAATCAAAAGATATTCAATTTCTAAATTATTATTTACTTTGAGGGAATAAAATAACTATGTTAAAACTTGAAATCATACTTGCAGAAAACGATGTAATGAACATCAGTGAAGGATTAAAAGAAATAGGAATTGGAGGATTAACGGTTATCAAAGTTAGAGGAAGAGGTGCAAAAACTGCAGCTGAAATTCATACATCGAAAGGAATGGAGATTTTTGTTCCTCATTTTGCAGATAAATTCAGAATAATGGTGGTAATACCAGAATCAAAAGAAGAGAAATCAGTTGAAATAATTAAGAAAAACTCTAGAGAGGGTAAAATTTTCATTTCACAAATATTACGTGCAATTGATATTAAATCAGGAAATGAAGGCGAAGAGGTAATCTAGAATGAAAGTGTCATTCGAGAAAATTAGAACTACAAAATTAAGTAAAAATGAATATCTAAAAATTCCAATCATAGCAGGAATAATTACAATCCCTCCAGTAATCATGACTTATTGGACAATGTTATAGGAGTAAAATGAAATGAGTTTATTATTAATTACAAAAAGAGGAACCGGAAAAAGAGTAGTAGATGAAAAAATAAATTACAATTGGGCAGGAAATGAATTTAAAAACTTCCAAGAAGAGAGAAAAACCAAAATTTTATTCAAAGAAGAAAAAACAATCATGTCATCTGCAAGAGGAACTAAATTAAAATATTTAGAAAAATCCAAAGAGAACACATCCAAACCAAAACAAGTCTACGTTACCATTAATAGAGGAACAAAGAGAGTCCTAATAGACCTAAAATGAAAGCAGAAAAAATAATTCCTCAACTAAGCAAATCAAAAGTGTTTATTGTAAAATTAAGTTTTGCAGCAATAGGCATGACGTTAATTGGATTGTACTTATTTTCAGATTATATCTAAATTAGATTAGTAAAAATTAGACTAAATGAACGACAGTGGAAACTCCACGTCTGTCAAATTCAACATCGTTTTCAACTTCACTGACAGTGACAGTAAATGAAATCACATCACGAGGCTTACCGTTTTCTGCGTGAAGTTTCAAATGAAGATCCAACCCATCAGATTCCCCAGTGGGTAAATTATTTTCTTCCAAATATGCACCACATGTGGATTCAATACGAAATCTATCGTCTTTGAAATGATAGCCAAGTTTCATTTTTCTATTTTTTCTAGGATTCCCTTTAACAACAACATCGATAATTCCAGGTTTTGTTTCAGTGTATCCTGATTTTTGATTTACAAAAACCCCAATTTCCAGAGGCTTGCCTGCAGTAGATTCAGCCATCTTTTGAATTCCATCATTCATGATTACATCTACGGCTTTGATGGATTGTGCAACCTTTGCTAGCCATTCATTTGTTCTAGTGATAGTTGCTTGAATTCCTGCACGTCTTCGTTTATCTTCATCTTCTGGTAATTTGTAATAATCAACCCAAGCCTCATAATCATGAGAGATATCTTCGATAAAATCAATACATGTGCGCTTGTATTCATTAGGATCATCAGTCCTTTCAGACTCATCACCTGTTCTCAATCCATCATAACCTTCAGGCATTGCCATATCTTGAATCAAACATAGTTGTAAAAAAACTAATCTTGAGTGGGATTAATGATTATAATAGGAATTTTTCAGATAAAATTAATGATATTTTCAGAATTAATTACTGATCTTCAAAATGAATTAAAAAAAGAATTAGCACAAATCAGATTTCTTATTAAAAAAAATCCAGGACTAGGGTACAACAGAATAGTTGAAATTGGAAAAGAAGTTGGTAAAATGTACAATATCAAACTAATTGTAAACTTTCCAAAAGAAGGAAGAATAGAAGAATTTGACATGTATGGGAAAAGAGATTTGAGCTTGATTATAGATTACGAAAGAAAGAAATTTCCAATGAACAGGGAGATCATCAAACAGAAAGCAATAGAGATCCTAGGGGATGTAAAAACAGAAGATGCGTACATGTATGAAAATAAAGAAGGGGTTAGAATTTTTACAGACAATTGGAAAATAGACATCCTCCCTCATTCAGTTCACATATGGACAGAATTTGACGAGAAGGTTACAGAATTTTGCAATTGGTTGATGGAAAATGCGTATCAAATGAAGAAAAAGGATTAATTCTAAATATTTTCTAATTGATCAAGTAAAGATTCAGCTTCAGAATTTTTTGGCTCTAATTTTATAATTCGTCTACAGCAATCTATAGCCTCATCTTTTTGTTCTAATGCTAAATGGACATTGGTTTTCAGAGTAAGCATTTCAACATCATCGGCATCTAGTTGAAAGGATTTTTCAAAATAGGGTAATGCGTTTTTTGCATCATCTACAATAAAGTAGATACTTCCCATAATGAACATAAAATCAGAATCATCAGAGTATTCGGATTCTAAATTTTTACCAAATACAATGGCATCAGTATACTCTCCATCTCGTAGTAATTTCTTTAAACGACGTTTTGGTTGTTTGAAAAGACCGACCATTTGTTATCAAAAGATTAATCAAAAATCAACAATTTGAATGTAGAACATTAAGAATTTAAGATCTAGTTATACCAGGCAGGAGGTTCAGCACCAGAAGAAGTATTACTCTGATAAGGCTGTGGGACTTTCATAATACCTTCTTTAATCAAGAATTGAAGTCCTTTGATGAATGAACCATCATCAATGTCCCCATTTGCCCACCATCCGGCGTTATTTTTAATCCAGGGCGGAATATCATTAGAACTTCCACCAGTCCCTTGCGTAGTTTTTGGAATTTGCATTATTTTTTCTTTGATTAAGAATTGAATCCCTTGAACGAATGACGTATCGTCTATAGTTCCATCTGCCCACCATCCGGCGTTATTTTTAATCCATGATGGGATTTTTGCAACAGGTATGCTTCCATCTGAAGCATAAATTGGAACCTCTATTGTGAGAAGATCAGAAGTTACAGAAGGGGCAATACCCTTAGGGGATAATCCATAAATTATAATTGTATAAGTTGCAGTTCCAGGGTCTTCCTTAACAACAAAATCAATTAGAGCTTGACCAGAAGGGGAATAGAGATGGGATTCACCATTTTCATTTGCAATAGAACGTTTTACCTTACCGTCATTATCTAAAACCAAAATATCATATTGAACTTGATTTAGAAATTCAGTTTCATCACTAAATTTTAAGAAATTAACAAGCCATTGCATGTCACAACCCACAACTGGATCTTCTGGCCCATAGAAAACATGAACTTGGTATTTGAAGTCGTCGCTAGATCTTTTATGAATTACATTCCTTTCGATGTCAGTGTTGCATCCAGCAGCAGCTAATTCATCCACACTGGATTTAATTCCAACAAATGGAGAGTCTGATCTATTTTCATACTTTAATAATTTGAAATCATATTCTGGCGGAGGAATACCTTCAGCTACATGAGTGTAAGTTTTAGCCTTTATTGGAAATGGAAAATCGTCTGCAATCCAAACTTTACTTACAGCCCCGCCTGTTTTCCAAGACATTGCCACAGTTTCCCAAGTTCCTGCAGGAACTGTAATAGTTTCAATTTCTAATGGAACGACTTGTTGACCACCAATGTTTCCAATTTTACCCCAAGATACTTCACTAAATGCTTTAGGACCTTTTCCTCCAGAACTTCCATCAGATGTTGCAAAAGCAGATAGCCAAGCAATAGATGACTTGAATGCACCACGGTAAACACCTAGTTCGGGAGTACCGCCAGTAGGTTCTGGAGCAATTTTACCTAACTCCATCTCACCTACAATTATTTTATTACCATCATAAACAACAACTTCAGATAACCACTTGGTTTCGCTGCCAACTATTTTATCGCCTTTTATCCAAAAATCCATCTGAAAATTTGTACATTCTTTGTAATCAACGAAACATGTGGAATAGGAAAAGAAATCACCTTTTTCAAGACCCTCGCCAGCATACCAGGTAGTTCCTTTTGGGAGGGTGTCAGAACTCACACCGCCAGCTTCAATCTGTCCATATGCATCTGAAGTGACAGTTATGCCTAAAAATAATACAATAATAATGGGAATTGATAAAATTGCTTTCAAATCTAAAAAAAATTGGCAAAAGCGATAGTTAAAGGTTATTCAAATAATCAAATAATGTTAAAAAAATACATCAAAAGTTAACTCAAATACGCAAATATAGAGGAATATTTTAAAAAAAAGTATAATGTGCGAATGTTCAAAAACTCACCTGTATGAAATTGAATTCAAATTAGACGGAATGACTGTTGTTCCTACTCATAAAAATTGTGGATTCCCATTAGATGAAAAACAAGCAGACAAGTTCCAAAAAGAATTAGTAAAATCCTGGGGCTTTGAGCAAGAAGAGAATTAAATTAAAAAAATAAAAAATTAGATTCTAATAAGCTATTCTAGTTCATTTGTGAAACAGCTTCTTTACAAACGTCAGTTGAACATTTGCAATCTGCGCTGCAAATACAAGCTCCTTGCATTGCACAGTCGCATGAGTATTCTGGGTCGCCGCTATCAGCTTCGCAACCACATGCTTGATCTACCATGATAACCCAATGATATTACTTGTTTTAAAAGGTTAGTACATAATGCTGAATCAAGTCTTTGAAACTATCTCAAGTATGTCATTACATGAAGTTTGAATTGTTTCGACATGTTGTTGAAGAAGGTTAGAGTCAGATTCAATATCAAAAGCAATTTTTAGAATGTGTATTAGATCCTGTTCCTTGTTTAAATTATCTTTAATTTTAATAAAAGTCTCCTTATTCAGATATACCAAATAAAAATAACAATCAGAAAGCATCGAGTTTTTTAGGAAATAATCATATTTTTGTTTAATTAGTTGAGAATGATTATTTTTCTCAACTAAATCAGAAAACCCAATAGTGGATTTTAACATACGTTCAAGTAATGTAGGGGTAGCCCTTTCAATTCCAATAGTTTCCAAAATACCGGAAATATGATTATTGATAGGACTTTTTTTAAAATTTCGAAGAGAGTTAAGTGTATGTGAAGGACTAGATGGACTTTGATTGAAAGAAGATAGAGAATCAGCTAAACAATACGAAGCACATTTTTGCCAGCATGCTGCAAATACATCATTAGTTTGAATTGCATCTTTAGTTTTTTGACAACAAAAAATAGATTCAATTAAAGAATTTTTTGCAGAGTCAGAAAATAAGGAATCACGTTTTTCAGAAATTGCAGAAAGGAGTATTTTTAAATTCCAGGAATCATCTTGAAGGACATCTAATTGATCATATTGTAAAAGTTTTTTCGTATTGGTTTCAGATAAGGAAGAATGGTGAATGGTAATTAAATGGTCATTAAATGCAATAATTTGTTTATCTGAAGAATTTTCATCAAACACCATAAGATCATAATCACAAGAATCAAAGAAACATCCTGTATTTCTACAACCACCCAACCCAATAGGGAAATCAGCTAATCCCTGTGCTTCAATAAATTTTTTTAAATCCATAATTTCAGATGAATTAGTTTTTCTATAAAGCAATTAAGTCATAAATTTTTACAACTTTATTCAAACTCAAAACATTTCCTTTAAATTAAGACGGAGTAGTTTTTCATCAAGCTCCTATAGTGTAGTCCGGTTAAGCATTTTGGCTTCTCAAGCCAAAGACTCGGGTTCGAATCCCGATGGGAGCATTTTTAGATAATTTGCAAGTTATTGGCTTAAATATTAAAATCACAGATCATACAGTATGGGTCTAAAGGACATCAATCTCAAAGAAGAGTATCGTTCGGATGTAGATGATATTATTGCAGAATTCTTCTTCCCTTGCTTGAGTAATTGTATCGAGTATGACAGATGTGTAAACTATCTATCAATTCAAACACTAGCCACAATATCAATGGCTTGTGATAATTTTAATTCAGGTAAAGCAAAATTACGAATGATAACAGGGCACAGATTCAAGATAGAAGATCTTAATTTATTGACAAAATTATTTTCTGAAAAATTTACAAAATCATTTGAAGGTAAATTCATAAAAAATAGTAAAATTCAGAAATTACAGGACATAGTAAACAATGGACAAATTGAATTGAAAATTGCAATTCCAAATTCAGAACAAGTGACAGACGCATTCTCAGAAAGAATTGGAATTTTTAAAGATGACAAAGACGAACAAGTTGCATTTACAGGAACTTCAAAAGAATCATTTTCAAGTGAAACGAGAGATTTTGAGTCAGTGGACGTCTTTACATCATGGGACGACAAAACAAGAGTTGAAAGAAAAATGTTAGATTTTGAGAAGTTGTGGAAAAATAAAACAAAGTATGTGGATGTTTGTGATTTTACGTATGCAGAAGAAAACAATCTTTTAAAATATTCATCAAAGTGGGTAACACATGTTTAAAATTTGAAAGAATCTTCTAATCTTGATTTATTTTCAAAAAAATTCATTTTGTTAATTTTATAATAAATCACTTCTCCGCGTCTTTCAATTACCGCAATGATAGGCTCTTTTCCCATTTGGGTTATTTCATCAATTTTTTTTTGTAGGACACTCATCTTCTCTTGTTGACCTTCATTGAGACCAAAAATCAGAAATTTTGCACCTTTCTCACCAAAATGACCGCGCTCATAAACTCTAAAATCAGAACCGAATCCAAAACCATCTTTTACAACGTATCCCCTAGTTTTCAAATCACGAAATATCAAAAACTTTGTAAGAATTTCAGAATTTGTTTTTTGACAAACACTCATGTAAGTGTCAAAACTAATTTGAGTTTTGTTTTTCTTTAAAATTAATTTATTGGTATATAGCAAATACAGGGTTTCAAATTGTTTGAGAAGTAATTTTTGCTTTTGAATTTCGCCATATCCCTTTTCCTCAAGATCACGGATCATATTCTTGTTGGAAATATAGACCTGATCTAAAATTAGATCACCACTAACTTCAGGTGTTTCATCCATAATGAACAGAAAAATGTTAGATTTCCATATAAGCATTGGAAATTAGGTCCAGATAGTTACTAACCGTTAAAATATGGGAGTTCACGGTTGAGATTATCATGCATGGTGCAAATTACAGATATGGACGAGGTCAAGTATTCACAAGAAAGGAATACATCAAAGGTAAGCCACAAATTAAAATTGCAAAATTTCAAGGAGGTAAAAGAGCAACTTACGAGTATTGTGTTCAACTATTACTAAAAGAAAAACTTCAGATTAGACATATGGCAATTGAATCAACTAGACTAGCAGCAAACAAAACACTAGAAAAAACAACTGGTGAATCAGGCTATTATTCAAGACTTAGAATTTACCCACATAATCTATTAAGAGAAAATAAACAAATTGCCACTGCAGGTGCAGATAGAGTTTCAGAAGGAATGAGAAGATCATGGGGCAAAGCAACCAGTCTAGGTGCAAGAATCAAACAAGAGCAATGTATAATGGAATTATATGTTAACGGAGAAGCACATCTAGGAGCAGCAAAAAAAGCACTTCATGGAGCATGTGTGAAATTACCAGGAACACCATTAATCAAAGTGATTGAATGGAATAAAGCATCACCATAGATGTTCTAAATCAGGTTTCTTATTTTCAATAAATTTTAAAAAGTCTTCAAATTCTTTTTTTGTAGGATCTCGTTTGAGAATTCTTTTACTTTGATAGAAAAATGTATTGTATAATCTGCCAACTACAATCCCTAGTGCAAAAGATTTGGAACTGTCAATGGTTGAAAGTAATTTAATTAATTCTTTAATGTCATCCTGGTTTGAAATACTATCCTGAATTTTTTGCTCAATTTTCTGTAAAAGGAGATCATCCATGAATAATCATTTCAATTAAAGCTTAAAAACGCTTAAATCTGCAAATCCAACCCTTCGTATTGTTGCAGTTATAGTACAGTCTGGTTAGTACTCGTGCTTGCCAAGTACGTGACCCGGGTTCAAATCCCGGTAACTGCACCATCTAAATCATTTTTAGGTATTAAACCAGTTTTTATAATTTCAAGTGCATCATGTGCTTTTTCAGGCCGAGGTAATTGAATCGCAATCACATTATCTTGTCCGTATGTTGATTCGGGGGAATTAAGCACAAGCATAGATGTATTTGCTAAAACTTCAAAGAATTTTAGATCAGTTTTTGCATTGATAAGGAATTTTTCAGAAACATTACCTACTGAAAAGGTCAAAACAATCTCAACAAAGACATTTCCCAATCCATCTTGAAGAATGTTAAGGTCGGTGTTAACAGAAAAAGGTTGACCTTCAATTTTGGCTCTAATTAATCCATATTTTTTTTCTTCAATTATTATACAAGGGGTTTCTTTGCCTTCAAAATCAAAAGTAGTAATTCCATCATGAACAGCATCTAACATTTTTTGTAATTCATCAGACATCTTCTTTTTCCTCCAATGCAGGTACAATTTTGTCACTGGCTTTCATTAAAAATGGAGAAATGAAAGCAGTGATAATTGAAATTATGCCAACCAACGGAAACAAAAATGCACTAACTGCACCAATATCAACTCCAACTTTAACAATTACAATAGAGAATTCACCACGGGGAGCTGCCAAGGTGAATGCAGAACGAAGTGCCTTTCCACGTTTTTGTCTGAAAATAAAATTACCCAGCATGTTACCACCAAATTTCATACCAGTGGCAACTGCAATCAAAGCAACTGCAATGAACATGTAATTTTCAAGTTGTGAAACATCCATCAATGCGCCAACAGAGATGAAGAATATTGCCACAAACATGTCTTTGATAGGACTTGAAAGTAATTTTGCAACTTCGGCTGATTTTGACTCTGCGACTAACACGCCAGCTAAAAATGCACCTATGGCTACAGACAATCCTACAATATTTGCAAGTAAGGCATAACCAAAACAGAGTCCAAGAACACTCATTAGTAAAATTTCACGATTTTCTGCAGCTGCAACTCTATCAATTAGGGGAGGGATAACACGGGTTCCAACAGTAAATGTTCCTATGATAAGACCGGCTGCGACTAACACGATTACGACAATGGATTCCAAAGATACAGATCCCACCAAAGCAACGGATTGTAATGTAGAAATTAAAATTACAGCTATAATATCCTCTACAATCAAAATACCCAAAACAAGAGTAGAAGATCCTTTTTTAATTTTCCCCATCTCTTCTAAAAGTTTGACAATAATAGCAGTACTGGAAATGGATAAAGCCGCAGAAATAAACAACGCGTCCATAAATTCTAGACCTAGTGCAGTTGAAGTGTAAAACAAAACGCCCAGTGTAGAAAACAATCCAATAGAACCTACGCCAACGGATACACGTCCAACTGATTTGATTTTAGCATAGGGAAATTCAATACCAATTACAAATAGCAACAAGATAACGCCAATTTCAGCAAAAAGATTCAGTGCAGAAATATCAGATAAAATACCAACAGCGTTCAACGAATCAGCAGAAGAACCACCTTCAGGCAAAATCCAAGTCCAAAGAGGAGATAACGGACCAATAAGCATACCAGCAAAAAGATATCCGATAATCAAAGGTTGTTTAATTTTAAAAAATGCAAGAGTAACAATAGAACCAATAATCATGATAAAAGCTAAATCAGTTACAAAGCTCGTGTGAGTAAGTTCAGGAGTTATTTGTTCAATCAAAGTGTGGACAGTAGTATCCAGAGAGTTTTGAATTACAGTAGAATCTATTTGAAATGGAAGATTTTGCATACTATCGATTAACAATTTTCATTAAAAATGATTACGCAACATGGATTTAAAAATGAAATTAGTAAAAATATTCAAAAAAAAGATGATCAAATGATTATCAGTTTGAAACTTCTTTATGCCTAATAATCTCAGTCTAAGTGCAGAGTGATGAGTAGGTCAGCTGATTCAAATGAAGAGATATGACCTGGGGTAACTGACTGCATTTATGGTTACATCATGATAACCTAATCATTAATAGTACGGTACCGTACAGTACTATATGATTCAATGCGAATATTGTCCAAGAGGATTCATAGAAACAACAACAGGTCTGGCTGAGAAGACATTTCATGAACTACTTCATGAACCAGAAGTTGTAAACAAGTGACTCTTTACATTTTTTATTTTACACCTAACTTTTTTTATTATTAGTTTCTTAATTCAAGTAAGATGGCATCTAAATCAATAAAGAAAAAGAGTGTTAAACCGATAAAAAAACAGCCAAATCCATCAGTTATTTTAAAGAAAGTAGCATCAGTTTCAGATTCCAATAAAACATTACAAAAAGAAATTAAAGTCATGTCAAAGATTTTTGGGGAAAATCAAAAAGTCTTAGTATCAATGAAAGGGATGATTGACACATTAACATCAACATTAGAACATATTCAAAAACAGTCAAAACAAATCAACAGCATAGAGGAAGACACACAGAAATTGTATGCAGGGTTAAACCAAGTCAGAACACAATCCAACTTAATTGATAAAATTAATAATCAAACTGAAAAACTTGAAAACGAATTAAAACAAATTGCAGAGGTGCAAAAAACATCAAAACCTCTAGAGATATCTCAAAAAGTGGAAGAGAGTATGAACTCCATTACAAACAATTCTCAGATGATCATAAAAATTGCTCAAAGAATTGACGAGGTAAGAGATGATCTAAGAGAAGTATCTGGAAAAGCTAATTCGTTTTCAGAAATCAGTTCTGAGATGAATAAATTAAAAGAAAGTATTGAAGAGATTTCTGGGAAAACAGAAAATATCAGTACAGGAACACAAGTAGTTGAGAGTTTGAAACAGGAATTTGAAAAAATAATTGAGGGCATTGCTGCAACATCAAGTCTTAATGCAGAATTAGAAGCAATCAAAATTACAATAGACACAGTCTCAGAAAGAGCATCAAAAATTGACTCGCTAGGAGGAGTAATTGAGGGCCTAAAACAGGAATTTGAAACAGTCTCAGCAAGTACAAAATCCAGCGACAGCATAAGTCTAGAATCAATTAAAGAGTTAGGAGGCAAAATAGACAAAATAGAAACAGAAATTGGTTCATTGTCACAAAGAGCAGACTCCACAGCATTTGTAGGGGAAAATTTGAAATTGGTTCAAGAGGATTTTTCAAATTTCAAATCCAACGTATACGGTAAAACGGATAACATTGAGCAAAAAATTGTTTCAGTATCAGACACTCTAAAAAGACAAGACGAGTCTACCGCAGAATTTCACAAAAAATCTGAAAAACTGTTTGAAGAAATACAGTCAGTCAGAAATGTTACAAACAAAGCTTCCAGTGATTCTTCAAAAGAAATGATGGCATTACTGAAACTATCAGAATATCAATCAAGCATCAGAATGAATACAGAATCAAAGTACGGAGAAGCAAAGGATCTTGAGAAAATGGCAAGTATGACATCAGAAATTGTAAACCTGTTCGATAAAATATCAATTGAATCTGGTGAAAAAATACCTCTACCTCACGAAGTTAGACAGTGGGCAGTAAGTAAAATTTTAGATTGTGCAGACAAATGGGAAATTAGATTTAGTGACGTATACTCAATATTAACAAATGCTATCGGAAGAGACATGTTAAAAGAATCAGTTAGAATTCAACAAGTAAGAGACATCTACGGAATTAGAGCAGTAGATGAAATTAGAAATGATCTAAATATCTCCTAAGCACCAATTACGTCAGATTCTTTGAGTTGTGTTCTCTTTCGTTTTAATGCAGCAAAGATTCCAATAATAACGGCAATCCAAACTATACTAGAAAACACATTTGCGATGCTCACATACATGTACGGAGTCGCATCCATTATGTTAGTTCGTAAAATATCAGCTCTGTTGTTAATATCCAACATCCCCGTATGGTATGCAGCGTTATCTTGGGATACAGCAGAAATATTTTCAACGCTTTGAAGCATGGATGTTACATCGTTATGAATTCGAATAAAATTAGTGGATTCAGTTGGAAAAACCCAAACTGGATTTTTAGAAATAATGTTATTATCAGCATCAATAGTTTCAGGTAATTTCTCAATCAAGGGCTCCAAATCTAGTTGGATTGCAATTAGATGTGTACGAATAGTGTCAGGATCAGATGAGCCTATAACGCCATCAAAATGTCCTCTTACCCTGTCCAAAGGGTAGATGTCAGAATTATATCCGGTGATGGCCATAGCCCCTCCGAAAATAATTAAAGCTAAAATTCCAACCATAGATAATTTGTAAACAGTATTTGCCATTTTTTCTTTCTTCGTCATTTTGTGTTGTTTGCTTGATTTATTTCTTTTAAATCTAGTATGAGATAGACCCATGTAAGCAATATAGAAAAACCCAATAGTTTGAATTGCAATAATAGGTACAAAGACAGGATTATTAGAAAAAATTGAAATAAAAATTGCAAGTGTTCCATAAACTCCAAAAAAGATTTCTAAAAGAGTAGTTTGTGTAAAAGGTAAATTGTAAGCCTTGCCCTTCCAATCATCATCTTTATTGATTATACCGTATTTAGGAGTTCTAAGAAATTCATTTTTTCTACCAAATAGTGCATCAAATACTGCAACAGTGTTATTTACAGACATTCCAGCATTGTAAACTAACAACGCAGGCAACAGCTTAGCTTTAGACTTCCATGTTTTACCATACATGTTTCTTATAATCAGAACATATGCACCGGGGCCCATTGCAAGATATGTTGCAAATGTAATGGCAGGTAGGAAACTAACGACATAAAGATTGACCTGTCCTGCCAAAAGAATCGGCATGGCTAAAAATTGTATCAAAATTAATGGGTAAACAATATGACGAGTCATTTGAACGAAAGCTTGAATCTTTGTCTCAACAGAAATTTTACGTTGTATACCAATATCTAAAAGTAATTTTGTTGCACATTGAATAGATCCTTTTGCCCAACGGAATTGTTGTCTTTTTGCAGCGTTCATTTGAGCAGGAAGTTCGGCATCAACTACAATATCAGGTAAAAATACACATTTCCATCCTTTCATTTGTGCCCTATAACTTAGATCAAGATCCTCAACGAGAGTTGCAGTATGCCAACCACCAGCATCTTCAATACAATCACGTTTCCAAATTCCAGCAGTTCCATTAAAATTCATGAACAAATGAGAATTGCTTTTTGCTTTTTGCTCAATAAGCATGTGAAAATCAATGCTAAGTGCTTGTACTTGTGTAATAGTAGAATAATTTTCATTCACATGACCCCAACGACATTGAATCAAACCAATATTTGGTTTTGAAAAATGTGGAATTGCTCGTTTAAGAAACCAAGTCGGCGGAATAAAATCAGCATCAAATATAGCTACAAATTCAGAATCAGTTATTTGCATTGCATGTTTTAGTGCGCCAGCTTTGTACCCTTTTCTTGTTCCACGCCGTATATGTTCAATTTGAAATCCTTGAGTTTTATAATATTTGACAGTTTTTGCTAGTAAATCAACAGTGTCATCATCAGAGTCATCTAAAACCATAATATTCATTTGATCTTTAGGGTAATCCAAATTGCAAACAGCATCAACAAGTCGTTTTGCAACGTATTTTTCATTGTAGATTGGAAGCTGTATTGTAACTGAAGGGGTTCCCAGATCAACAGTTGGCAAAATAGCATTCCTTTTGTTAGCAAGAAATACAAGATAATAGAAATTGCAAGTATACGCAGTAATCAAAATTGCGCAAATAATGAATAAATCAAATACTAATTGAGTGAAGGGATTTCCAGCCATCTTTAGCTGCACAAAAGCAATAGTCGATATTTATAGTTGCAAGAAATGCAATTATTTTGCTTCGTAAATTTTGATTGCCTGTGGAGGGCAAACATTCTCACATGCAAGGCAGAAAATACAATCAGGTTCTTTGGACATCAAAGGTTTTTGTTCAGAAGCAGGATTTCCAGGAGTGTCAAACCACTCATAGACTCCAACGGGACAAGCCTCAAGACATCCACCGTCAGCTATGCAAATATCGTAATCCACTGAAACAAATTCGCCCCAAACACCCATGATGCCATTACTAGTGCCTTTACGACCCCAAGTTTTGATAGTATGTTCAGGAGCTTCGTATGCAGCAGAAGGTTTAATTTTTGATTTGTAATCGACATCGATTGGTCCAGGTTTTGCGCCATCTGGAATTTCAATTGAACCGTCATCTTCTTCTTCCTCATCATCAGTAGCTTCAACAGGTTTTGGTTTAGCACCAAGAACAATTTTAGCCAAAGGTGTCAATTCTTCAAGTCTTTGAATAGCATCAAGTTCAGGAATCTTTTCAGATTTTGCAAGATGTGAAATCATCTTATCGGCCAAAATAGTATTACGTAAAATAGTATCAATCACCATTTTTGCAAAATGGTCTGCTTTCTTTCTATAGTCTTTAACCCAGTTAGGATCACCAAATTTTTCAATTGGAAATACTTGGTAAATAATATCTACAACTTCACCTGTTACAATCTCTACAGTTACGGACAAGTTAACTTCCTCGTATCCTTTTGCATCAGGATCATCCATGTTTTGTTCTTTCCAACGATAAGTGGCGTAAATTCTATCAGCATACATGTCCATTTCAAATGCTTTTTTCAAACCATCGTGAATTGATTTTAACTCTACGGGATCTTCAAGTTTAATCGGTAATCTGTATAATCCAAGTTTAAAACCATGTAGAGGATAAACACCACGTTTTGCAGTTGAGGCCTCCATAGACCAGACTCGATCTTTTAAAAGTAAAGACATCTATTTTTCGTAATTAGAATTTAGTTAAAAAGGTTATCAGTCTTCATCTTGAGGACAAGTAAGTTCTCGCAGTTCAGTGTATTTGTCATCCATAGCATTTGCATGAATTAAAACTGCAGGTAAATCATAGGCATCTTTAGAAAAATACCAACGAATTGGGACCCAATGGCCAATTCCATCCATGTCGTGAATCATTCCTTTATCAGATTTAACCTGCAATTTTTCATCGATAGACGTTTCCTTAATTTCAAGTCCACGCTTAGTTTTATCCTCAAGTATTAGATCAGTGCCAGAATCCTTGATGAAATAGAAAGAACCTTTCTCAAGAATTGGAAGGTCTAAAAGCAATTTATTTTTCCACAGGATTTCCGATCATGTTACCCCATTCAGTCCAGGAGCCATCATAGTTTCTGACCTTTGGATATCCAAGCAGGTATTTCAAAACAAACCAACTGTGGGATGAACGCTCACCTATTCTACAATAGCAGATCACATCCTTGTCTGGAGTTACGCCTTTCGGGGCATAATTTTCTTTTAATTCTTCAACTCCCTTGAATGTACCATCAGCATCATTAATTGCAGTTGCCCACGGAATATTATTTGCATCAGGAATATGTCCACCTCTTTGTGCATGCTCCATCGGGTATTCAGGAGGAGCTGTAATTGTACCAGAAAATTCTGCAGGAGATCTTACATCAACCATAACAGTGTCCTCTTTTCCAATTCCTCTACTTACGTCAGACAGATATGCACGTAGTCCCTCATCAGGCGGTTGTGCAATGTATTGTGTTGATGAAATTTGCGGTTCATCAATTGTATAATCACGGTTTTCTAATTCCCATTTTTTTCTTCCACCGTCCATAATTTTTAAATTTTCATGGCCATAAATTTTAAAAACCCAGAAAACAAAAGCCGCAAACCAGTTATTAAAATCGCCGTAAAGAATAACCTCAGTGTCAGCATTGATACCATTTTTAGACATTAACGCCTCAAATTCCTTTTTACTAATTATATCTCGAGTTACAGGGTCATTGATATCACGTTTCCACCAAATCAAACTTGCGCCACTGATGTGACCTTTTTGATATCCATTAACAGGGTCATAATCAACTTCAACTAATTTTCTATTTGCGTTAGGAGGATTTTGAGACAACCACTCAGTATCGACTAAAACTTCAGGATGTGCGTAACTCATAACATAACGAGTGCCCATTCATACTTATTTGTTTTTACAAACGAGCCTAAAAATATCATTTTTATGTAAACGTAATTCAAAGAAGCATACTTGAAACTAGAAAATGTTGCAATTGTAAGTAAAGTTGGAAATAAGGATTCAGAAAGTGCAGCAAGAGATGTTGCAGTAAAGCTTTTGGCAACAAAAGCAACAGTATACACAATTTCGCCAGTTAACGTAGAAGGTGCAAAACAAATTGAAACACTCGAAGAAATAAAAAATGTGAAATTAGATCTCGTAATTACATTGGGAGGGGACGGAACAACACTCAGAGTTTTCCGAAATTTAGAAAACGAAACACCAATTCTAACAATTAATGTCGGAGGCAACAGAGGAATTTTAGCAGAAATCACAATTGAAGAAATTGACGAGGCAATAAAAGATATTTTAGAAAATAACTTTTTCCTAGATAAAAGAACCAGAGTAACCGCATCATGCGGAGGGAAAGAATCACCACCAGCATTAAATGAAATTTACATCAGTAGGGCAAACTTAACCAAAACTGCAGAAATTGAAATTAAATTTCAAAATGACACAGTAAAACAAAAAATGGACGGAGTGATCATTGCAACGCCAAGTGGATCAACAGGTCATTCATTTTCATTAGGAGGTCCAATATTACACGAAAGTTTGGATGTTCTCATCATCACACCAGTTGCACCTGTTTACAGATTGCCATCATTGGTAGTTCCAGATGAAAAAATCGAAATCATATCTTCGCAAGATTGCAACATTGCAATAGACGCACAGGTTGTAACATCTGCAGGATATGAAGAATCAATAATTATTAAAAAATATAAAAGTCCAGCAGTTTTCGTTAGATTGAAAAAAAGAGGATTAAGACAAATGAGCAAACTTGGATTTTAGGATTTTAGACGCTAGTGCATTTTATGCAGGAGTGCCATTTAGATCATCAGAAGAATGCTATACAACACCTCTAGTTTATGATGAAATACAGCACATTAAGAAAAATCACGATGCGCTTGGAACATTGCTTGAAACAAATAGGCTCAAAATTAGAGAACCAGACGAGCAACATACACAGGATGCAATTAAAGCAGCAAAAGAAACAGGAGATTTCCCACAATTATCAAAACAAGATATTTCAATTATCGCATTAGGAATAGAAACAAAAGGGCAAATAATTACAGATGATTTTGCAATTTCAAATGTGGGTAAAAATTTAGGATTAAACATTGCACCAATAATGACAAAAGGAATTAAGGATGTTGGAAAATGGATTCATTATTGTCCAGGGTGTAAAGCAAGTTATCAAGGCGGAAAAGAATGTTCTATTTGCGGTACTGCATTAAAAAGAAAATTACTCAAATAAATTTTTTAGAACAACTATTGTTGGGAGATATAGAATACAACACTGACACTAGTTGTGATCTCTTCATCACCAGACATTATCGGTGCAGACTTCATAGAAGATTCAGCAAATCCATCAAAGGATGCACGCATTGGGCTATCATAGTATGGGACAACATTATCATGTATCACTACAGATTTCACTCCAACAATTTTTTGATTTAATGGAACAAGTGCTTTTTCAGCTTTTTGAGTTGCATCATTAATTGCATTAGCAATCAAGTCATCACTAATTTTTTGTAATTTATCATCAGATAGTTCAAATGAAATGTTATCAACACGATTAGCTCCTGAAGAAACTGCTGCATCGATAATATCCCCAGCGGAATTAATTTTATCAGTTTGAATTAATAAAATATTTGAAACACGATATCCATTTAGAATTTGTTGCCAATTTCCACTAAAATCCTTTATGCTGTCATATATTGGATAAATTGAAAAATTTGATGTTTGAATTTCATCTTCAGAAATTCCAGAATTAGCTAATGCGGAAATTACAGAATTTAGTGAATCGGAATTTTGAGATAGTGACTCATTAGCAGTTTTGGCTTCAGATTCAACTCCAAGCACAATCACTAACGAGTCAGGATTAGAAGAGGCCATAGCAGTGCCAGAAACAGAAATCGTTTGTTCAGAAGGATCATATTTTTTCAACCATTCATAGACTAATTCTTCAGGAATTTCATCTCCAAGTACTTGAGATTCAACTTGATTCTCGCTTTGAGTCAAAGTTACAGCAAAGGCTAAAACAAATACAACTCCAACGATTACTGCAATATTTACACGATTATCCATAAATTTTCTTAAGATGTATAGTATAAAAATTCTCAAAACAATACTGCAGCAATAGTTATGTTAGTGTCTTCTGATTACTTTCTTTTTGAAGTTTATTTTTTGTAGTCAACATATTTTTAATTTTTTTTGCACGAGATTCACCCAATCCTTCAACTTTTGCCAATTCAGAAGTAGTTGCTGAAAAAACTTTCAACGGAGTACCAAATTTCTCAAGCATTCTGACTGCAAATTTTTCACCAATTCCAGGCAAGCTGCAAAGTGTTGATAATTGCTGAGTTTCTAAATTAGATGATTTTTTAATTTTTTTCAAATAAGGTCCTTTAGGACCATCTTTTTTAGAACAGAGTGCAACCAATAATTTAGCAGTATGAGATGCACTAGGAGTAGGAATTATCGGAATTTTAAATTCCAATGTAACTCTAGATAAAGCACCATAGAAAACTAGAGGGTTATCAGTAATTTCTTCAATTTCATCAACGTTACCTTCAACCAAAACAATAGGGTGTTCAAAATTTTCCTTGAGTCTAGTACATTGATCATAAAGTCGTCCATCAAAAACAGAGGCCATCAAATCTTTGATACTTTTTCTTTCAACAATAGTTTCAGGTGCAACAATATAATCACCGATAGGAAGTGTTTTCATTTCAACTCCCATTCCAATAGATTTGAGTAAATCAGGAATTCCACTTTTTCGTTCTCGCTCATCTACAATAATTCGAAGATGGTCTAATTTCACAAATACCATTTGTAATTAATTACTAATATCTTATTTGAAAGAATCTAGAGAAATTATTTTCTAGGATTATCAGGTGTAGTGGTTGTAGGTGGAGGAGGCGTAGCGCCACTTTTCATCATTTCAGTAATTTTTGCCTCTTGTTCTTTGAGAGATTCCTTTACACGAGTTTCTTGTTTCTCAAGAACAGTTGATCTAGTTTTAGCCAATTCAACTTTTTCCTCCAATTCATCAACTAGTGTTTTTTTATTAGATTTAATTAAAATAGTTCCAGCTTGTTTAAAGACAGAATCATCATCAGCAACTTTCTTTAGTTCTTCAAGTGCTTTTTCAGTTTCTGCTTTTTCCATTTCAAGGTGTTGTCTTTGAGTAACAATAGATTGTAAATTTTGTTGAGATTGTTGTAATTTCATAATTTGTTCTTGGAGCCATGGTGGCATTTGTGGAGAAGACATGTCTATTTACAAATTTCATCGGATTATATCTTTACCGATTGAATGGAATCATAACTGGCTTGAATGAGTCGAAGAGTGGAATTCAAATTGGCTCTAAGATGGGTAATCTGATCAGTCTCAACAGAAATCACTAGTTTTTGATTTAATTTTATTTTGGTTTTAACTGGATTTTCAGGATAAAACTCGTTATCAGCATTTACAGAATCATAAATTGCAGTTGTTTTGTCTTTAGCATCTACGGTGATTTTTGCACTATAGTTTAATGTCATATGCAGTTCCAGCTACTTTATAATTACATTTTTTACAAGACCAGATTCCTACAGCATCTCTGCCAAATGTTTGGGAACCACATTCTGGACAATTTCTTTTTTGTTTTAATGTAAAGTGAACTTTTGTGTATTGTTTTCTAAGTTTAATTCCATAACGAGCACCTAAACCCTTTAGAGATTTCTTTGCTTTAGCCATTTTATTGACTCTCCTGTTGAGCTAATTTTAATTGTTCTCTAATCTTTGCACCAACTTTAATAGATAAATCACCACATTCATTAATTTCATCTTGAGTAAATCCATCACTACCACCTTTTTGTAATGCAACGATATTTCCATCAGAATCAGTAGTTATTGTAACTCTACAATCCATACTGGCCCATTCATCACCGTTAGGATCAACTACAATATGATTTCCAATTTTTCCCATTGTTACAGATACAGGAATTGTGCTTACAGGTAATGGTTTTTCTTCACCTTCGACAACTGTAGGTTGGTCATCAACCATCTCCCATGTTGGAGTTTTTGATGTAAGCAAAGCAGCAGTTGCAGCATAAGAGCATGCGTCAAAGTAATTTCCATCATAGTCAATTGCCACAACATCGGCAAATACACCAACTACGGATTTGTCTTTTTCAATTACTAACTGAGAAACATCAACCATATGACTTTCTCTAATTCCTCTATCAACAACTCTTGCCAATTCAATAACATCATCTCGTGGTGGACCAGTTTCGACAGTAGGATGTGAAAGTGGCAATAGTTCAGCAGTGCACATAAACATGCCTTTGTCTCCCACATCTGGGAAAGGTTTGTCTGGTTGGATTTTTACTCCGCATAAAACGTCGGTATCACCAAGGTGAACTCTTGCAGAACCGTTTGCTTTAGGAATTGCGTTAATTTCAATTGTCATTTCTCTTGGCTCATCTAATGCTCTTCCGTCAACTCGTTTTCCTTGTTCTAATAATTCAAGAATTTGTGCTTTCTTTAATTCATCAATAACGGAAACGCTAGCCATATCTAATCGCCCCTATTTCCAAAGTATTTGTCATGTAGTGCTTTCTTTTGAAGTTCGTAAACAACTTCGCATCCTTTGACTCCGACATCTACACATTTTTTGTATTCTTCAGGACTTAAAACACCATCTAATTGTAATAACGTAATTTTCTTCAGACTTGGCATATATCCAACTGGCATATCTGCTTGACCTGCCTGGTCTTCTTCATTGTTAACATCAAGAATAATTGTATCTGCAACTTTACCTGAAGCAATTGCTGCAACCATGTCTCTCATTGGAATACCGGCATCAGCTAATGCTACAGATGCTGCAGTAAGAGCAGCACATCTAGTTCCACCGTCAGCCTGTAAAACTTCAATAAATACATCAACTGCAGTTCTTGGGAATTTATCCAACATTACGGCAGGCTCTAATGCTTCTTTGATTACTTTGGAAATTTCAATTTCTCTTCTTGAAGGTGCCGGTCTTTTTCTCTCACCTACAGAAAATGGTTCCATATGATATCTAACTCTTAAAATTCCAGTGTCAGTATTTGACATGTGTTTTGGATGAACATCTCTAGGTCCAAAGACGCCAACTAAGATTTTGTTATCGCCAAATTCAATATATGCTGAACCATCAGCGTTTTTTAATCCACCAGCTTTAATCATAATTTTTCGTGGTTCGTCTATTTTACGTCCGTCACAGCGAATGCCGTTCTCATCCAAGAGTACCATGGTTGCATCTCTTCCACCCATTATGATTCGTCCTTTTCATTTAACATATCTTGAATTAAGTCAGTAAGGTTAGCAATATGTGCTTTTTCATTAACCATCTCAATTGCCTTTTTGGCTTTTGATAGCCCTTCAGCAGATTCACATGCAACTACGACCCAGCCATTTTGACCAATTGTTACGGCTGCGTTTGTACCATTTTCAATCATCTGAATCATGCTACCCTTCTTTCCAATTAATCGTGGAACTTTACTTGTTGAAATTTTTACCAATACACCGTCATCAATTTTACCCAAGTCCCTATCGGAGATGGTTATGAGAGGATCTCTTGTTCTGTCAAAATTAGCAATTCTAGCAGCTACAAGATCTCCTGTTTTGAGTTTACTTGAAAGTTCATCGGAATGAGTAGAGAAATCACGTCCAAATACATCCATTGCAGGTAAAAATCCGATATAGCATGAATTGATATCCAATTCCCAAGACAGTGAAGTATGAGAAACTACTTTGCCAATAACAAGATCGTCAATTTTTGGAAGGTATTTTCCAGTTAAAGGAATGACTTTAACAGAATCATCATAAATTTCAGAAATACCAACAACTGTAGAAATTATATCGTTCCCTTCAAGTATGACATTTTGTTCAGGTCTGAAAGGTCCGCTAGTAACAACATCACCAGGAATAACATATTTTCTTCTATCTGCCATTATTTCATTACCTCAACAGATGCAGAACCCTTTGTAATAGATCCCAATTTATCAATCACGTTTGGTCTGGCTGCTGCGGGTATTTCAAGTATTGCTTTTAGTGAGCCGTTATTTTGCCATTCTTCTTTTTTTAGAGAACCAACAGATTTCAAAACAGAATAAGATTGTGAAGCATATTGTGCAGGTATTGTAATTTCTAATTGTAGATTTTCAGATTTTAAAGCAATAATTGAACGTAATTTATCCACAATGTCAGCCACTTGTTCTTCAACACCTTTCTGAGGGTCAATGGTAACACGGCCATCTTTCAATGCCAGTTCAATTCGTAATGGAGGATGTGGCAAATGAGTTCTAGGATCAACGTATGTTTTAGCAATAAATTCTACAATTTGTTTTCTTTTTTGATCAACCATCTTCCTTCTTTGATCGGTTGTAAGATTCAGATCTCCCTTCTCAAACATTATTTGAGCAATTTCGGTCTTATCTTCAGTTTTAAAAGCTGCGAGTAATTTTTCCGTAGATGGCTTAGTGCCTTTTCCATAATCAGTATAAATCTCATCGGATATCAAGACTGATGAAATGTCTTTTTTCTTACCTAGCTTGTAATCCAAAGCAGGATCAGGTTTTACTATAATCTCAAATTTTTCACCTTCAAAAGAATATCGAACTAAAGTAGTATCAGCCATTTCTAAATTACATATTATAATTTACTATTTATCTATACGTAAAACTAGCTAGATTTTTATGTGCACTTTGCCAATTTTTAACAAGATTTGTCATCATTAGACGTAATTACAAAAGATTCTGAAAAAATATCCATAAAGCTAAAAGGGGTTCCGCTACAATATGCAAATGCACTTAGACGTGTATGCTTAAACGGAGTTACTGTTTTTGCAGTAGATACGGTAGACATTATTTCAAACACTTCAGTACTACCAGATGAAGGTTTAGCACACAGATTAGGCTTAATTCCATTAAAAACAGATTTGAAAAAATTCAATGAACCGTCAAAATGTGACTGTCAAAGTGAATCAGGTTGTTCAAACTGCAAAGTTTTACTAGTTTTAGACTCAGGAGTAGCAGAAGAAACTAGAACAGTATTATCTGGCGAATTATCATCTGAAGACGATTCAGTAAAACCATCTGCAGACAAAATTCCAATCATACAATTAGCTCCGGGTCAAGAAATCAAAGTTGAATGCTATGCAAGATTGGGAAGAGGAACAGAGCATGCAAAATGGAACTCAGCAAACATATCAACACTTGTAGATTCAGATAAAGAAAATGAGAAAATTCTAACAGTAGAGTCCACAGGAGCATTAGCACCAGAACAGATCATTCTTGCAGGCATAGAAGAAGTATCTAACAAAATTGTTGAATTCAAAGACATGATCAACAAAATTGAAGAATAGTAGAACATAGACATTATATTTGGGTTTTGAAGCGTATTATTCACATGACAAATCAAGTTGTTATTAGAATGGCAAGCGATCTTAGAAAAGCATCAGTTGCAAACGATGCCCCAATTTGGCGTAAATTAGCAGAATATGCATTAAAACCATCAATAGCAAGAAGAGACATCAATGTAAATAGAATCAACGAGTTAACTAAAGAGAATGATACAGTAGTATTTCCGGGTAAAGTTCTAGGAACAGGAGCAATATCACATAAAATTACACTATGTACATTTTCAATTTCAAACGCTGCAGCAGCTAAAGTCTTAGCAAGCGGTGGAAAATTAATTTCACATTCAGATTTAATCAAACAAAACCCAACAGGCAAAGGAGTAGTACTACTTGGCTAATGGAAGAATTAACAAACCTGCTGGAAGAAATTCAAACACTTCTAAGCAAGAAATTGTTATCAGAGTAGATAGACCAGTTGTTGTAGATGCAACAAATCACATTGCGGGTAGATTGGCATCAAATGTTGCAAAACTACTATTGCAAGGTCAAAGAGTTACAGTAGTTAATTGTGAAAAAATTATGATGAGTGGAAAAAGAGAGACACAAATTAGAGAGTACAGGGAATTTTTAGAGATTAACAGTATCATCAACTACAAGCATGGACCAGTCCACTACAGAAGACCAGATACAATGATGGCAAAAATGATTCGTCAAATGTTGCCATTCGATAGAAAACCATCAGGCAAACTAGCATTTGCAAGACTTCGAACATATATCGGAGCACCAAACAACACAAAGCCAATTGAAAAAATTCAATTTGAAAAAGCATTAATCACAAGAGCGGCATCTAATTATACACCATTAGCAGAGATATGTAGAGTAATAGGGTGGACTGAATGACAACTCCAAAAACTGAAATTTATTTTGCAACTAGAAAAACAGCTAGCGCACACGTGTACATTACAAAAGGTGTAGGTAAAGTTAGAATTAACAATGTTCCAGTTGAAATGATACCACAAGAAACTGCTCGCGAAGTTATTTTAGCACCACTTGAAATTACAGGTGATTTAAGAGAGAAAATAGACATCTCAGTTAGAGTAACAGGAGGAGGATTTATGGGTCAAGCCAGTGCAATTGCAACTGGAATTACAAGAGCGCTAATAGGTTGGACAAAATCTAAAAAAGAACCAAAAGATCATCCATTTCCAAAATCAACTAGAGAAGACTTAAGAAAACGAATCGATGATTTTGATAAATACCTAGTAAGTGGAGATGCCAGACAAAAAGAACCAAAGAAATTTGGCGGACCTGGTGCAAGAAGAAGAAAGCAGAAATCATACCGTTAGACTGTGAAGGCCATAATTTTAGCAGGCGGAAAAGGTACCAGAGGAAAACCATATACAGAATATTTTCCAAAAGCTATGATCCCAATCAACGGGAAGCCAATTGTAGACTATGTTGTAAGATATCTAAAAACATTTAATTTCATAAAAGAGATAATCATAATTTCAGATTATGAAGGTCTAGGAGGTCAAATTAAAAACTACTACGGAAGTCAAAAAAAGATCAAATTTATTCAAGATTCACAAACAGGTACAGGCGGAGATTTACTTCATATCGAGAAAGAGATCAAAGGAGAATCAGAATTCCTATTATGGTTTGTAGACAATCTATGTGCAGTGGATATAAAAAAAATGAGAAGCGTATTCAAAGAAAAAAATAGTTCCGCATGCATTGCCACCAGAACAAAAAGAAAGGAAGAGACAGGTTTTGCAACAGTTGAAGATGGAATAATCAAAGAGTTTAAAGAAAAACCGACAATGAAGCTACAATTATCAGAATGTCTTGGAATCTATATGCTCGGAAAAGACATTATTGAAAAAATAAAGAAAAAGAAAAGTCAGAAACAGATCAATTTATCATACGACATTCTACAAGAACTATCAAAAGAGGGCAAAGTAAGCGCTTACGATATAGCAGAAAAAGAATGGATTGATGCAGAATCGCCGATGGTTTTAGAGAGAAACGAGAAATTAGTAACGAAAATCATAAAACAGATGGGACTGTAGATTTTTCTTCAAATTGACATATCTCACCTTCAAATTGAAAAGTTTGTGCAATGTCATCCAACCCATCTAGAAGAATTTTTTTCTTGTGAGAATTTATTTCAAAATGTATATCATCAAAAGAGGTTTTAATGATTTGATTTTTCAAATCGACCTCAACAGAATTAGTTTCCTTCAATAATTTTTCCACTATTTTTGAGTCCAATGAAATTGGCAATATTCCATTCTTGAAACAATTACTAAAGAAAATATCTGCAAAAGATGAAGAAATTATTACGGAAAAACCATAATCATCCAAAGCCCAGACAGCGTGCTCCCTGCTAGAACCACATCCAAAATTATCACCGGCTACGAGAATTTTTGAATCAGAATACTTTGAATCGTTTAGTATGAAATCAGATTTTATATTTTTATTTTCATCGTACCTCCAATTAAAAAACAAGAATTTTCCAAATCCAGATTTTTGGACTAATTTTAAAAATTGTTTTGGAATAATTTGATCAGTGTCAACATTGACCATGTCAAGCGGTGTTACAATACTTTTTACATTTTCAAATGGTTTCATTTTAATTCAAATCCAATTTCCTTACATCGACAAAATGACCATGGATTGCAGCAGCAGCTGCCATCACAGGGCTAACCAAATGAGTTCGGCCACCATTACCTTGTCTGCCTTCAAAGTTTCTATTTGAAGTACTAGCACATCTTTCACCAGGAGACAAAATATCAGGATTCATCCCTAGACACATGCTACATCCGGCCTCCCTCCATTCAAAATTAGCATCGGTAAAAATTTTATCCAATCCCATTTGTTCAGCTTGTTTTTTTACCATCTGTGAACCAGGAACCACCATTGCACTCACATTTGAGGCAACTTTTTGACCTTGAATAATTTTAGATGCTTCAATAAGGTCTTCCAATCTTGCATTAGTACAAGATCCGATAAACACTCTATCAATTTTAATATCTTCAATCATAGTTCCAGGCTTAAGATCCATGTATTCAAGTGCTTTTTCAGCACCTTTCTTTTGGTTAGGATCTCCATTAGAGAATTCATCAGGGGACGGAATAGGCTCATCAACATCACAAGTCATTCCAGGATTAGTTCCCCAACTTACCTGAGGAGTAATATCGTTAATGTCTAAAATAAATTGTTTGTCAAATGTTGCGTCAGAATCGGTTTTAAGATCATCCCTCCAAGAATCAACAAGAGACTCATAATTTTTTGGAGTGTATTCTCTATTTCGTAAATAATCAAAAGTTTTTTCATCAGGTGCAATTAATCCCGCACGGGCACCACCTTCAATGGACATATTGCAAATGGTCATTCTCTGATCCATAGAGAGATCACTTATCCCCTCACCACGATATTCAATAACGGTTCCAGTTCCGCCAGCAGTTCCAATATTTTTGATAATTGAAAGAATAATGTCTTTTGCAGTTACGGCATGAGTGTTAGTTCGTTTTCCTTCAACTCTAACTTCAAATGTTTTTGGTTTTTCTAACCATAATGTTTGAGATGCCAATACATGTTCGACTTCACTAGTTCCAATTCCCAAAGCTAATGCGCCAAAAGCTCCGTGAGTTGATGTATGACTGTCACCACAAACAATGGTAGAACCAGGTAAAGTTATGCCTAATTGAGGACCTATCACATGAACAATCCCCTGGTTAGGACTGTCAATATCAAATAATTTAATTCCAAAATCTTTGCAGTTATTTTCAAGTGTTTTAATTTGGATAGAGGAAGTTTGATCCAGCATGGGTAAAGAACGATCAGTAGTTGGAACATTATGATCCATCGTAGCAATTGTCAAATCAGGACGTCTGACTTTTCTATTGTTCATACGCAATCCATCAAATGCCTGAGGGGATGTCACCTCATGTACAAGATGTCGGTCTATGTAAATTAAATCAGGTTCATTTTGTTTTTCAACAACAACATGAGATTCCCAAATTTTTTCAAAAAGTGTTTTTCCCATTTTAATCCTGATCTGGCTTATACTTGAATAATCCACCGGCTGCAATTATTTTTCCAATAATTTCAGAAAAAGGTTTCATTTTGTATGTTTGATTTTTTGTAATATTCTTTATTTCATTTTTTGAAACATCAATATCAATCTCATCGCCTTCAGAAATTCCATCATATGCGTCTTGATCAATTTCAATAGGTAGCAAAAAAGCACCATCGACAGAATTTCGATAAAATATTCTTGCAAAAGATAAAGCAAGAATTGCCTTTACACCACAGTGAGACAATGCAATCGGAGCGTGCTCCCTGCTAGAACCACATCCAAAATTCTTTCCAGATAGAATAAAATCACCTTCTTTCACTTTAGAATGAAAATCAGGATCTAATCCCTCCATAGCATGAGTTGCAAGTTCGGCATAATCGTGGACTTTTAGATATTGTCCGGGAATAATTACATCAGTATCAATATTATCACGGGGATATTTTATGATGTTTCCCTTCATAGCAAATCCCTCGGATCAGTGATTTTTCCAGTTACTGCAGAAGCTGCTGCAACCATAGGTGATGAAAGATATGTTTGAGATTCAACATGACCCATTCGTCCAGGGAAGTTCCTATTAGTTGTGCTGATGCAGATTTCATCTTTTGCCAATACGCCCATATGTGCACCACAACATGCACCACACGTAGGTGGGCCAACTGTCACGCCGGCATCTAAGAAAATTTTCAACAATCCATTTTCCATGGCACGTTGATAAATTGAAATTGCTGCAGGTAAAATTTCAGTTCTAATCTTTACTTTTCGTCCTTTGAGTATTTTTGCTGCAGATACTAAATCTTCGTATTTTGCACCAGTGCAAGAACCAATGTATGATTTATCTAATTCGACTGACGGAGCTTCGCCTACAACACATGTATTATCAGGTGAGAAAGGCTTTGCAATCATAGGTTCCATTTCTGAACTTTCATATTCAAATATTTTAGAATATTCAGCATCAGAATCACCAGTAACTAAATTAAAATTTGATGCACCTCGCTGGGAAAGATAATCAACTACTTTTTGATCAGGCTCTACAATTCCATTTTTAGCTCCAGCTTCAGTGGTCATATTACACAAAGTCAATCTACTTTCAACGGACATTTCATCAATTCCACTTCCACCAAATTGCATTGTTCTGTATGCACCACCGTCATTTCCAATATCTCCAATAATTTTTAGAATTACATCTTTGGCCATAACATGATCAGGTAATTTTCCATTTAATTTGAAATAATATGTCTCTGGAACTTTAAACCAAATATTTCCGTTTAACAAAACATATGCAATATCAGTATGGCCCAGACCACACGCAAATGCCCCTAAAGCACCAGTTGTGTTGGTATGAGAATCACCGCCAACATAAACATCTCCAGGCATCACCATTGCTTCTTCATGTGAAATAGTATGACAGATACCATATTGACCCATCCCATATTTGAAGTGTTTTTCAATACCATATTGTTTTGTAAAATTAGATAATTTTACAATATTTTCAGCAGACATCTTATCAGCTGAAGGTACAAAATGATCTTCAGCTACCCAGACTTTAGTAGGATCCCATAATTTATCAACAGAAATTCCTTGTTTTTTTAATTTATCAAAGACCTTAAGCACACCAGGTCCAGACACGTCATGCATCATTACTTTATCAACATCAGCAAAAACTACATCATCAGGCGCTACTGAGGACTTGCCTGATCCACGTGCAAGGATCTTCTCAACTATATTCATAATTCAAAAAGTCTGCTCTTGGGATTAAAAGCTTTTCAGAACAATAAAAAAGAATCAGAGCCTCAAAAATATTGTGCAATTAACAGTAATACCACTACTAGCAGAAAGAATGAAAGATGAATTTGATATTTTTGAGGCATTAGAAAATACTTTGGTTAAAAATGAAACAGAGTTACAAGAAGGAGACGTCATAGTAATTTCGACAAAATACATCTCAAACTCACAGGGAAGAATTGTCGATTTAGAGAAAATCAAAGCATCAGAGCACGGTATCAGAATAGCAGATGAATATCAATTAAAACAGGGAATTGCAGAAATAATAATTAGAGAATCAGATAAAATTTTTGGAGGAATAGGAGGATTTGTCATAACATCAGCAGACAACATCATGGCACCAAACGCAGGAATTGATAAATCAAATGCAAAAAAAGGTAAAGCAATACTATATCCAACAGATCCGTATCTAATTGCAGAACAGATTCGAAGAAAAGTTTTCTTAAAATTACTAATTCATGTTGGAGTAATTTTAGTAGATAGCAGATTAATGCCAGCAAGAATTGGAACGTCAGGGGTTGCAGTATCATGTGCAGGAATAGAACCAGTTTTAGATATGAGATCTAAAAAAGATCTAGACGGGAACCCATTGAAAGTTACATTTCAAGCAGTTGTTGACAATCTTGCAACAATTGCAAATCACAAGATGGGCGAGGGTGCAGAATCAAGACCATTTGCAATAGTCAGAGATTCAGGAGCAAAACTTACAGATAGAAAAATCAATTCTTCAGAAATGGCAATTGCGCCAGAACAGTGTGTTTACGTCAGAGGTCTAGCAAATCCCCCCCAAAAACCAAGGTTGTAAGGTAAGTTTTTTTTAAATAGAGGCATTTAAGATAAAAAATATGGAGTATTTGACCACATATCCAAAAACGATCTCATTTATCGACGGATTAAAGCATAAAATTCAGGCAGATAACAAAAAGGGCGTAGAGCAACTCCACATTGTTGTCAAACAAAATTTTGAAGAGTTAATGAAAATATTTACAGCCGAGGGATTTACCAAAGTGAAATTAGAACACAAGCAACCAGATCAAATTGGAAGTGGAATAAATTTAAAATTGAAAAAACCATGGGAAATGCACATTAGAATGGTGGATTTAAAAAAAGGTCGAATTGGAATTCATGCAGAAGTAGAGGTGTCAAGAGATTATCTTCAACATTTGTTTTCACAAAGAACTCCAGTAATTTACGAAGTAGAAGAAATTTTAAAAAAATATCAAGTGGACTACAATATTTGGCACGACAAAATAAAGAAAAACATTACAAGTGTAGTAGACAATTATAAAGTGAAACTTGCAAATCCAGGAATCCCAGTATTCGCATGGAAACCAATGGTGGTGGTAATTGTAACTGTAATGGTACTATATGGTTGGAAGTTTTTTAGTACAATTTAGATAAATCATCTAGAAATTAAAAAAATCTAAACACCGAGTGTTTCTGCTTTACTTAATTCAAGAAACACTTTATCGCCAACTGAAAGACCCATCTCTTTGTATTCATGCATTTCAAGTTTTAATTGAGTAATTCCTGATGGCATTCCCATTCCACCTCCACCGCCAGACATCATCTTGCTAAGGTCTTTCATCATATCATTCATGTTTGAAAATCCCATTACCTTTGGAGAGCCAAAAGCAGCAGGTGGGTTTTGATTTCCATCCTTTAGTTCTTTTAAAGAGGACAGTGAAAGTATAACATATGGCGCTCCGTCCGGAGCTGAATCAATGCTTTTTACAACAAACTCTTTCTTCATAACTAGCATAAATTGCATATCTATATAATTTTAATATTTTGAATGCACATTTACATGAAAATTGAAGATTTAATTACAAATTTGATTAATTTGCAGTAGTGTCTGAGCCTTTAAAAACAAAATTAGAGTATTATGGAATCTCGCCTTGGGAAATAGAGGTTCTCTATGGATTTCTACATTCTAGATTTACAATAGTACAAGAAGAGATAGAGAACAATGATGAGAATTTTGTAAGTTTTCTGGATATAGACATCCCGTTGGAATTTAATGAGGCATTTTTCAAATGGTTTAATTTCAAACAATGGGAAAAAGTGAAAGATGTCCTAAAAGAGTACAAAAGAAGACGTGGAAGTCGTAATGCATTAAAAATTAAAATAAAGTTTACAGGAAATCCAAAAATTGTATTTACAGTCGACGTAGTTGATAGACAATGGTTTAACAATGCAATAGAGAAAATGGATTTTGTCATAGAATTATTACCGCAACATCTTGATCCTAAAAAACTTCCAACAGGAGTTAATGAAGTTAATTACAAATTTGATGTAGAATCAGCTAGATGGAGACTAGATACGGCAAAATCAAAAGATAAAGAATTCACATTCAAGGAAAATAACTGGAAAGAAATTCAAAAAGAAATCAAGTGAAAAATAAAATTACACATCTAAAGAATCTAAAATTTTTGTAATGTCGGTATTTGGCAATCCATTATCAGATATGATTTGTTTTGCAGGGGGGTTTTCAAGATAATTCGGAATCTTATCAGTTAATCTAGTACTGAAAGGAGACACCAATTGGTTTTGATAGAAAACGCCTGTCGGAATTTTATCCCCCCACTCAAGAGATTTTATCAAAGCTTGAGATAGTTTTTCATTAACTTCAACCTCCCCAGCATAATTTACAGTTGGATCAAAGTTTGTATCTTCAAGTTTGTAAATCCTAGAATGTCGTTCCATAGATTCTTCAGCTAAATCCACGCCAGCATACCAATCTCGCGTGTTAAGATCATTGTAAGTAGGGCACGGCTGCAACACATCAAGAAATGAAAGACCCTTGTGTTTGACTGCTTTAACGATTAAATCTTTGAGATGTCGAACATCATAAGAATAGCCACGTGCAACAAAGGTAAAACCACTAGCTACTGCCAAACCAATTGGGTTTACATTAGAATTAGTGTTAGGAGAAGGAAGAGATTTTGTTTGTTCTCCTAGTTTGAGTGTGGGGGATGCTTGTCCTTTTGTTAATCCATAAACGCCATTATCAAAAATGATGTAAGTCATATCGATATTACGTCTACCTGCTGCAACAAAATGACCGGCACCAATTCCCAACCCATCACCGTCACCACCAACTGCAACAACAGTCATGTCAGGATTTGCAAGTTTTCCACCTTGAGCAAAAGTTAGAACTCTACCGTGCAATGTATGAACACCATACGTATTGATGAAATGGGAGGTTTTTCCAGAACATCCGATACCTGAAAAAATTGTAGCTTTATCACGTTCAATTCCCATCTCAAATAATGCCATTTGTAGTGCATTAACAATACCAAAGTCCCCACATCCAGGACACCAATCATTATGTACATCAGTTTTGTAATCAGCAAGTTTAGGCTCCATGGCTGAGAATCTCCCGCTTTGCAGCTGTATTTTTTACAATCTTCTTTAGTGAATCATAAATTTCAGTACTTGTCATTCCTCTTCCAGTATATTTCAAAATGTAGTAATCAATTTCTCTAGTAATATTTTGTTTGAAAATTTTACCTAATTGTCCAGAGTAATTTGCTTCAATGTCAATCAATACTTTAGCATCTTTAAGAACCGATTTAACATAATCAGTAGGAAAAGGATGCAATAATTTAATTTGAACAAATCCAATATCGATACCTTCTTTTTTTAACATAGCCTGTGCATCAATGATTGGTCCCTTTGTAGAACCCCAAGAAATTATAGTATAATCATGAACTTCAAATGATACAGCTTGTTGATCTACAGGTATAGATTCCAGTGTCAAATCCAATCTAGACATCCTCTTATCCATCATCTTAATACGAATTTGCGGATCTTCTGTAATGTGACCATATTCATCAGACTCATCACCAGTATTCCAAAATACACCATTATCCATTCCAAGTTTAGAACGCGGAGATATTCCATCATCAGTGAAAGCGAATCGCTTGTATTCACCTTCAACTTTATCTAATAATTTACCACGTTCAATTGAAATTTTCTTTGGATTGAATTTTTTGCAAGTCACAACAGAACTTGACAAGAATTTATCCATCATGTGAATCACGGGGATTTGATATTTGTCAGCATAATTAAAACAATTACCAGTATCATAGAAACTCTCTTCAATATCACCTGAAGCATAAACTATTTTTGGAAAATCACCACATCCAGCAAAAACAGTAAAAAGTAAATCATCCTGTCCATGACGAGTAGGCAAACCAGTTGAAGGTCCACTTCTCTGATAGAGTGTAATTACAATTGGAACCTCATTGATTCCAGCCCAGCCAAGTGCCTCGGTCATCAATGCAAATCCAGGACCAGATGTAGAGGTTGATGAACGAGTTCCAGTAAGTGCAGCACCAATCATCATACCAATTGCAGAAATTTCATCTTCAGTTTGAACAACAATTGTGGAACCAGGTCTATCGTTTTCAATTTCTAAAATTTCATTGGATTCCAAATACACGCTCTCATCAGATGCAGGGGTAATAGGGTAATAGGATTGAAATCTACAACCTGAAACCATTTTGCCAAGTGAAGTTCCAAAGTGGCCCTGAACAAGAATTGTATCAGGTTGTTTTGGTATACCAGTTAGAGCGTGGTTAAAGTTTTCAAAATTATTTGATGCATAATTGTAAGAAAATATCGCAGTTTTTTTATTCATCTCTGCAATTTTTGGTTTTTTAGAAAATATACCGTCAATTGAATCAACTAAAGAAGTGGATGGCATTTTTATCAATCCCAAAGATAGCGAAACACCAAGTACATTGTACATTCTAACTAAACCACGCATTCTAGGATTATCAAGTTCTTCAGAAAGTTGGGTTAGCAAACTTTTGAAAGATACAGGATAGAGTTTCACTCCATTTTCTTTAGCAACTTCTAGAACTCCAGCAATAGTGAATGGTTTATTTTTTGATTCTAGAAATTTATGTAATCGATCTTTAAATGGAGAATCCAAAGTATTCACCCTATCAGTAGTAATATTTTCCAATTCAGAATCATAAATAATTGCACCATCAGATGAAATTTCATCATAGTGACGAAAAATTGTTTCAGCGTCAAAAGACACCATTAAATTTACAGCATTTACATTAGAGTGAATATTTTCATCAGAAATTCTCACTGTAAAGTAGCTGTGTTCACCCTTGATATTGGAATAAAATTCTCTTTTTCCAAATATTTGATATCCCATTTCAGCACAAACTTTAGAAAAAATATTTGCGCCAGACTCAACCCCACTTCCTTGTGGACCACCAATTAACCAAGTAAAATCAGTAGAACCCATAATTATTCACAAGCCTTTTTCAAATAAGAACCACATGGTAAATAATTAATCAATTATCCGCCTGTCGCTGCATCAAACAACGCACATTCACATTTATCACGTTCACCACAATAAGGACACACACACATACATTTTTCAATAGAATTACCACATGCTATACAAATAGCAAATTCTTCCTCTTCTTCAATTTTTGAAGACATAGTAATGATACAAAGAAATCGTATAAATGGTTTGAGATAAATTCAAGACTAATGAAAGAAAAAATTTTACTTACAAGAACTTTACATGATTTTGCATTAAAAGAATTAAAAAAGAAATTTCAAGTTGAAATCCATACAGGAAAAATACCAATACCTCAAAAGACATTAAAATCTAAAATTAAAGAGATGGATGGCTTAATCTGTTTTCCATATGATAAGATAGATAAAGAAATAATTCAATCGGCAAAAAAACTCAAAGTAATCAGCACATACAGTGTAGGATATGATCATATAGATACACAGTTTGCGCAAAAAAATAAAATCAGAGTGGGATATACACCAGAAGTTTTAACAGATGCAACTGCAGATATGGCATTTGCGTTATTACTTGATTTGCTAAGAAGAATTTCGGAAGGGGACAGAATTATCAGAAAAGGACAATGGAAGCAAATCTACGGAGCGTATGATTATGTAGGATTAGACCTTCAAGGGAAAACTTTAGGCATACTAGGTTTAGGCAGAATTGGAAAAACACTCGCCAAAAGAGCAAAGGCGTTCGATATGAAAATTATATACCATAATAGAAAACAAATTTCTAAAACTGAGGAAAAAAAAATGGGAGTAAAATACACAACATTTGATAAATTAATTTCTCAAAGTGACATAATATCAATTCATGTTCCACATACAAAAGAAACTAATGAGATGTTCAATATGAAAAAATTTAAAAAAATGAAAAATGCTGCATTTCTCATAAATACATCACGAGGTAAAGTAGTAAATGAAAAAGATCTTGTGATAGCATTAAAACAAAAAATTATTGCAGGTGCAGGATTAGACGTATTTGAGACAGAGCCAATAAACAAAAACCATCCATTTCTTAAATTAGAAAACATAGTATTGGCACCACATGTAGGGAGCTCTACAAAAGAGACTAGAATCAAAATGGCTGAAATTACTATGAAAAATATGATTCTAGGGATGAAGGATGAAAAACCAATTTATTCCATAGGATATTGATTATTACGCGTAAGTTAGAGTCAGATAAAATGTTGGATTTTTATATCGAAATTATAAAATATCGTCAAGTTGAAAAAATTCAAACACACTAACGAAGAATTAGAATTAGCAAAAATAAAAACTGAAAAAGACAAAAAGAAAAAAGAATTAGAAAACTGATACTTTTTTGCTTGTCTTTTTCAGACAAGATTTTTTTTTAAAATTTAATTTTAGAAGAATATTTCTGATCTAATGATTCATAGAGTTCTTTTCTTGAAGAAATCAAATTTTTTGATTCATCATACATTTTTGTAAAAAATGCAGCAATTACACGATCATCGCTTTTATCAAAAAACCTCACGCTAAAACTAATTTTATCAGGCTTTTGTTCTTGAATAAATTCTGCCGAATCAACCATCTCAGAATTGATGTGCATGTGTGCAGGGCCATCATTATCGCCAATTGTAATCCATTTTTCTTTTTGTCTAATACTAAGAGAATTACTACGAATTTCGCAGGTTGCACCGATATTTTTTGTTATTATTAATACATCATCAATTTTAATTATGTCAGATAATAGTTCAAAAAGCAATAATCAATTAAGAAAAGCAAATTATTAGAATTTTTTCATATCAATTTGAACAAAATCATCAGAATCGCCATGAACACAATCAGTTCCAATGGTTTTAACTGGAGTAAAACTAATCTTTCCATTTTGTATCTTACCCTCATTTTGTAAAATCCCAATCTTACCAGATACTATAGAACGATGTTTCTGACAAGTTAATCCAAACATGTATTCATCCTTACCGTCAACAATAGATACAATAAATTCTGGAGGGTTGACACACTGTTTCCCCTCTTCTGTAACTGAGCATTTATCAGGCATCATAATAAAATTGAAAAATATATCAGATATTAATCTTGAGTGATATTAATTTAATATCACACACTACAAATTAAAACTAATGAAAGATGATTTTGATGTAATTATAATTGGAGGCGGAATACTAGGGACTTCTCTTTCATATTTTTTGTCATTTCTAAATAAATCAAAAAAAATTGCAGTTATAGAACAGGAGCATAGCGTTGCACAGCATACGAGTAAGAGAAATACTGGAAAAGTTCACGCACCGTATCTATACAACCCCGAAAAGAAAAGATTGTTTGCTAAAACAGCATTTCACGGATATGATATGTGGGAACAGTATTCTAAATTAAAAAATATTCCGTTTAAAAAAGATGGAGTAATTGAGGTTGCAGTAAATCAAAAAGATGTCAATGTTCTTGAAAAATATTGCAAATGGGGAAAACAAAATGGTTTGAAAGATAAAGATATTGAATTGGTGAGTAAGGAGGAATTGAAAAAAATTGAACCTGAAATAAAATGTGAATCTGCATTGTATGTCCACAAGGACGCATCAACGGATTATTCATTGTGTACAAGTTCAATAATGCAAGACAGTAAAAGAAACAATACAAAATTTCTCGTAAATTCAAGAGTTACAAAAATTGAAAAAAGTGAAAATGGGTGGAACTTGACATTAAATAAAAAAGATAAAATTCATACAAAATTTCTTGTAAATGCTGCAGGCGGAGAATCCATAAACATTGCGCATGGATTAGATACTGCTAAAAATTTAACGGATGTTCATTTTAGAGGAGAGTATTGGAAAGTTCCAAAAGAATACAACAATTTGACAAAAAAAAGTGTGTATTCTGTTCCTGAATTTACAGAATATCCATTTTTAGATCCTCATTGGATAATGAAAGTTGATGGAAGTTGCGAGATTGGGCCAAATGCAGTTCCAGTATTCAGTCCATATGGGTACAGTAAATCAGAAAACATCAAAGAATTTGTTCCAAAAATACTTGAAATGCTAGGATCAGGTGCAAGAAAAACAATTTTTGATAAACAATTTCAAAAACTTGTAATGACAGAGATACAGTCATCGATGTCAAAATCTGCAATGGTGGACAGGATTAAAAAATTTTTGCCAGCAATAGATGAGAATAAAATCACAGAAAAAGGAACTGCAGGAATTAGATCGTCAGTTATTGGTCAAGATGGAAAATTTATTCCGGATGTTATTTTACTTGAAGGCGACATGTCATTTCACATTTTAAATTACAATTCACCAGGGGCCACAGGGGCACTACCATTTTCAGCACATGTCATAAATCAATTACACAAAACAGGTCTATTTGAAAGTGAAAACATGGAAGCACAATGTGGACCTTGGAAATTTAATGAGATCATAGAAAAGTTAAATGAATAAAATGGCGCCGAGAGGGAGATTTGAACTCCCGTTCCCTTGCGAGAACGCGCTTTATGGTTAAACAATTTCCAGGCGCGCGCCCTACCAGGCTAGGCGACCTCGGCAGAAGTCTTGCGACAATTCTATTTCATAAAATGTGATTATAAATTGTATCATTCGTAGATAGAAAACTACTTCCAAATGCTCACAGTGGTTGATTTTTCAACAGTATTTCCATCTGAATCAGTTCCATGTACAGATATTTTGTAAACACCGTCAGATACAAGTTGACCATTATTTTTAATTTGATCCCATGAAAGAACAACTTCACCCATAGGAGCAAGAGTAAAAGATACAGGAGGATAGACAGGGGAATAAATTACAATCCCAAACAAACCAGTAATTTTCAAATCACATGAAGAATTCAAAAATGTCAATGTGTTAGTTCCAGAATTTATGATTTTAACTTCTATCAACTCGTCTTGTTTAAAATCAAATTTTTCAGTGACTATAGAAATAGAAGAACCGTCAACAAAAACTAATTGGCTGTTAGTCTTATAATCAATTGTGTAAATACCAATTCCAAATCCAGCAATTATACCAACAACAATAAAAATAATGAGACTTTTTGCTAACAATTCTTAGAAAATAAATTTAGGATGTTTTAATCCTTTGGAGGAATTACTTTTGTTCTCCATTTTTTTGGATAAGTGTTTGGAGCCATGATTATTCTCTTTGTAACAAATGCATATCCCTTAACGGCATCACGAATTTCTTCTTCGCTCATGGTTGCTTCAGCTAATGCAACAGCTTCACCTTTTTGCGTATAAATTGCAACAATGTCGCCTACTTTCAAATTAGACGATATTTTTAAAACTCCAGGTATTGCAAGTTGAGCACCATGACACATTGCATCTACTGCAGAGTCACGAATTACTACAGATTTTAATTCACTTAGTGCACGTTCAACAGGCATTATCATTTGCATTAATTTAGTATCGTCTTTTTTTTCTTCCCAGATAGCAAATGCATCAGCTAGTTCATGCAGAGTCACCAAACCATCTTTTTCATGAAATTGATCAACTCTACTTCTTCTAAGCTCAATCATAGTTCCACCAGGTCCTAAAACTTCACCAATATCATAGTATAATTTTCGAATGTATGTTCCAGCTTCACATAAAATTCTAGTTAAGAGTAGTCTTTCTTTTTGTTCAATAATTTCAAATTCATAGATGGTCCTAGTTCTTGTTTGTCTAACAACTGCAGAGCGTTGTGGAGGTTTTTGAAAAATTTCACCAGTAAACATTTCAACAATACTAGCAAGTTTTTCTTTAGACGGTAATGAATGGATTCTACCTAATGCATGGTATTCTTTTGGACCTAAAAGCAAAACACCTAAAGCTTTAGTTGCCTCACCTAACCCTAACGGTAAGACTCCTGAAACTTGAGGATCCAAAGTTCCACTATGTCCAATCTTTTCAAGTTTCAAAATACGTTTTGTCCAGGCTACAGTTTCGTGACTGGTAGGTCCAGGAGGTTTATCTAAAAGAATAATTCCATTGTCCAGGAGTTGTTCAATAGTTCGTTTATCATAGTATACACCATAAGCATCATCAGTAATATCCTGATCAATTTCAATTAAATTTTCAAGTTGTTTTAGAGTCATATCAGTTTTCTCACAGTTTCAGCAGTGACATCAATTACTTGATTTGCATTAAGATTATCAGTGTTGATAATCACATCAAATACATCCTTATCTTCACCAAAACTGAACCCATAGAGTTTTTTGTATAATGCCTTATTTTTATCAAATCTAGTTTTTGTAATTTGATATGCATTTTCAGAACTCATGTTATCTCTGGATTGCATTCTCTGTGTACTACTCTCATGAGAAGCATCCAACCATATCTTTACGCCAGTATCAATTAACCATGGTAGCGTATAACTTGTAATTACCATTCCACCTTGATTAAAAAGACCTGTTAATTTTTTATCTAAATTTTTGTCAAATTCAGAATTTTGTTCACGTTGATTTAAAAATTTCATCCCTTCTTCAGTATCCCACCAATCATCACCATCTGAGTTGAATCCATGTTCCTTAGCCATTTCTTTTAAAACATCTCCGCCACTAAGATATTGTAAATTAAATTCTTTAGCTAGTCCTTTAGCAACAGTTGTTTTCCCAACTGCAGGAGGGCCAGATATAACAATAGATGATGTCAACCTAGATCCATTGAAGTTTTAGTAAGTCTCATGATAATTCCACTAAATGCGATAGAAGAAAGGAAATACCAAGCCCAAAGCATCAAATGATTTTCCTTACCAAAACACACGTTTGTTGCATCCAAAGCTTGTTCTGCAGTACAAGTTAGTTGGAACATATCTCCTGGAATTACGTTAAGTGGGATTGGAGAAATAGCTACGGTGTAAGTAAAGAGAGCAGGTAGCACAAGATAAAAGATTAGAATTAAAGGTACAAAGGTAATCATCATCGGTCGCATGTTCATCTGCATCATTTCCATAGACATTTTGTTCATGTACGAAGATTTTTTGTTTAGTTCTGCAGATTTTGCAGTATCTTTAGATCTCATTGCAGTCATTCTTTCTTTTTGCCATGCTTTAGTTTCCTTCATAATTCTTTTTAGTTTTGTTTGATCAACCATTTTTTTTCTAACTGCAGAATTGAAAATGTTTAGTAAAATACCAAATCCAGTTACAGCAAACATAGTAACAATCAGGCCCTTGACCATAGGATCGTCACTACCAAGTGCTTGTCTACCTTCACCGCCTAGAAAGTCAGGTAGTTGCAGAAATGCAGAGTCAATAAAGAGCAGAATAAAGTTAAAATCCATTTTACAATCCTATTGCCTTGATAATCTTATCAGCTGTTTCATCAATTTTCCCCTCACCGTTAAGAACGAGTCTTACAGGAGAGCCTGTAATCACAGCGCATGCAGACATCATACCAGATTGAACATCTAGCTCCTTCTTAATGTTAGCGAGTGTTATTTTATCCCTGTTTCGAGTGTCATCCTTCATTCTTCTATTGTAAATTTCTTCAGGTTTTGCAGATACTGAAACAAAATTGGTAGGTTTAATAATTTTTAAAACATGTTCAGGTAATCCAGGATAGTATCCTTCAGGCGAATTGACAAATGCATGAGTGTCAATAATTACGACTTCTTCTTCATGATTACTAATTTGCTCTGCAGCGAGTTTTTGAAGACGTTGTTGTTCAAATACAGACAATTTTCTCAATTGATCCCGGTCAGTCAGCCCATTTTCTTTAGCAACATCAAACATTAAACTTCCATAATTAATTACAACTACATTTTTTTTATTATCTTTTAATATTTCAACCATTGTTGTTAACAAGGTAGTTTTCCCAACACCAGGGATTCCAACTAAAATAATTTTTTTATTTTCTACCAAGTATAGCACCTAACCGTGGCATAACAACTTCTACTTGTTCTCTAACTAACTGCGTGTAATAGTTAATGAGAATGTCTACCATAAGTAAAATTCCAATTCCAGATCCAAATACACCAAGTACATCAGACACACCTGCCAAGAGACCCAAAATGGCAGAACCGATAATGGTTACAGATGGAATGTATTTGTTTAGTAATGCTTCAACAGGTGCATTTGATCTTCTAAATCCAGGAATTTGCACATCAGCATCAAGTAAATTTTGAGCTGCAGTCTTTGGAGATAAACCACCAAGTTCAACCCACAGTCTACCAAATACAATTACAATTCCAATCATAAATAGAACATATCCCACTGCACGCATCGGATCCAAAGCTGCGACATCCAAACCTCGTGGAGGTGTAACATAGTAAATCAATCCACCAATAGGTGTAGAAGGACTGGTTGGATCAAATTGGGCTATAAAATTTACAAAGAAGTTATTATTACGAGGGTTAAAGTTTGACCAAATCATTTGGAACACGAATACAGCGTTTGCAGTCAATGCAGAAGCTAAAATTACTGGAATGTTAGAAACATACATCAATTTAATAGGATAGACGGCGGCAAAGCCTCTGTATTTTGTAGAAACAATTGGGATTTCAATTTTAATGCCTTGTGTAAATACAAGTATCAAAAGTATTCCAGCAGTAAGGAAAAGTCCAAAAATACTAGGCAGTTGATTTGAACGGAACAGGACATTTCCAAGATCACCAGCAAAGGCGGACTCTATGGTATATGGAATAATACCAATCATTCCACCGTCACCAGCAGGTAACGGACTGAACATGCTCCAAAGAATTTGTTGTGCCACACCGGCCATAATGAACAGACTAATTCCACTTCCAAGTCCCCAGCCCTTTTGGATTAATTCATCCATGAACATAATTATGATAGACGCCGCCATCAGCTGCCCTATAATCACATACAGGACAAATGGTTCAGTTGCACCACCATACACAGCTCCAGCGTATACAATGGATTCAGCTACAATTACAACATAGGTTACTAACTTAGTAGCTGTTTGAAAAATTCCTCTCTCTTCAGGTTTCTTAAAATCAAATTTTAAAATATCAGAACCTCTCAACAGTTGCATCAAGAGTCCAGCTGTTACGATAGGACCAATTCCTAATTCAATCAAGGTACCTTGTTGTGATGCAAAAATAACCCTAGCAAATGCTAGAAAATCAAATTCAGGAGCTGTGGCACCATATAACGGAGTTTGTCCCATTACCATGTAGATAAGCAATGCAACACCGCACCAAAGTAATTTAGTTTGAAGTGAAATTTTCTTTTTAGGTTTTGGAACTTGGGGTAAGTAAGGTTCTGCTTTAAAAACTACTTTTCGAATAATTGAAGTAATAGAACCCTCGGCCATTTTCAGTTATCTAAGCCTCGACAGTTTTCTCTTTAGATGGGGATTGAAGAATTTCGCCACCAGCAGTTTTTACTTTTTCTTCAGCTAATGCAGTAAACTGTTTAATTTTTACAGAATAAGAATTAGTTATTTTTCCACCTCCAAGTAGTTTATCATATCCTGCACTTTCAAGGTCAATTATTTTTTTACCATTTTCTTCTTTACCGAATTGAACAAATAGATCATCTAGATCTCTAATGCCGGTCCATTTTCTGATAATATTTGGATGAGGGACTGCAGGAGGCTCGTGACCATAGTAATTTGGATCTTCTTTTATCATGGTACTTCTGTGATGTTTCTTCATACCAGTAGCTCCAAGACCACCTTTGTGACCACTTGCACGGTGTTGACCAACTTGGCCCCAACCCATGTGTCTGCCACCTCTAAGTCTTCTAGTCTTTCGTAATCTAGTTGCCATGTTAAATCATTCTCCTAACTATAGTATCAAGTTCTTTGTTAGCCCCAAGAATACCCTTTTGACCATATAATTTCTTGGTACTTTTTTTGAATCCGTGTACTGGAGGTGCTAAAGCAAACCAAGGTTTTAGTGGAGATAATTTTGACAATGTGGCCTTTCCATCAGATAATGCAGTTCCAAGTTCTGATGCATTTGCAAATCCAAGTTCTTTCAGATCAGCATCAGTAACTTTTTGATAGCTACCTTTTCGTGCTTTCTTTTCAATTAATTCTTGTGCCAATGATGCATCAATTTCAGTCCAAGAAACATAGTGTTGTACCTTACGTAACATTCCCAAAGTATTATCTTTGATAGGCAGAATTGTTGCACGATATTTTTTATCTAATTTTAATAAAGTCATTGTAGTTGTGGCCCAATATGGACAGTCTGCTTGACCCTTAATTCTAACAACAAGATATGCTTTTGACATAGTTATCATCCCTGACTGAATGTCTGTCTAAGACAATCCAGTACTGCTTTTGAAGTAGAACCCATTGTAGGAGTAGAGCCTTTTGCTGTAGTCCATGCATCTTTAAGTCCTGCTAATTCTAATAATCGTTTAATTTTTCCACCTGCAACTAAACCCAAACCACGTGGTGCAGGAATAATCTCGATAGTTACACTTCCACCTTTTCCTTTAACTTTGAATGGAACAGAATGTTTTTGATCACATTTACATTCCCAACTGCCACATCCCATTTTGATAGGATTAATGTTTAAGAAAGCTTGATTGGTTGCTTTCTCAATAGCAATACGCATTTGTTTGGATTTACCTTGGCCAATTCCAAGATAACCATTTTCATTTCCAGCTGCAACAATTGCTTTGAATCTAGTAGATTGACCGTTAGTAGTCATTCTTTGAATAATACCAACATCCACAACTTCACTTTTTAAATCAGGTAATAGTTTTTTAATAATTCCAGCTTCTTGAATCCTTGCCCCAGATTCTAATATTTCCTCAATTGACGTAATTTCTCCAGAATCAACTTTTTTTCCTAGAATAGTTTTTGGTACCCAAACTTCTACTTCAGGCTCTCTTCGAGGTCTCTTAGGACGAGTATCAGCTCCAGGTGGACCACGTCCATAAACTGGTGGACCTCTTCCCCTTCCACCTTGTCCAGGTTTAGATTGTGCTGTTTGACTCATATCTATTTCATATCCCCATCAATTGTAGATTTCATTTTAGAAACTTCATTTTTAACAGTAAGATGTTCGCCATTTATTCTTTCATTAGGAGGAAATGTTTCAGAATCTGCAGGAACTTGAAGGCCAGAATCAACTAGTCCTTTTAAAGCTGCAGCCACTCTTTGAGTATAGCGTTTAGTACCAGTATACAAAATTGCATCTTTTGCACCTTGACTAAGTGCTTTTTTTCCTGCTAGATATCCAGTAAGATATGCTGCAGGGATACTTTTCCTGGATCCTTTCCATCCTTTTTCTAGTAAATATCTAGAATGTGCAGATGCAATTACTTTATCTCCAGTCATTCCAGGTTTAAGGACTTGAACTTGTGTATTTTCATTAGTAATATTTACAGTAATAAAATCACGTTTTCCCATTAACATGGTTCCACGTTTTCTATAATTGGTCTTTTCCTCCCTAAGTCGTCTCAATATTTTTGAATAAGCCAATAGGATCCAACTTTGAAACTGCTATTATATACGTTAAGCGTGGAGTAATGCACAAAGTAGTGCTTTCTGAGTATGGAGTCTATTTTCAGCTTCGTCCCAAACCAGAGATTGAGGACCATCAATTACAGATGATGTAACTTCTTGTTCTCGTTTTGCAGGAAGACAGTGTAAAAAGATCGCGTTTTCATCAGCAATGCCCATAATTCTATCATTAACTTGGTATTTTGGAAGGAATTTTTTCATTCTTTTAGGATCAACGTTATGAATTGAAGAATAGGTGTCAGTTACAACAACGTCAGCATTTTTAGCTGCTTTTAGGGGATCAGTGGTCAATTCAATACCAGTTAAATTTTGAGAAACTTTTACAACAGATTTGTCAGGTTGGAATTCCTTTGGGGTTGCAATAGACATTTGAGCACCAGATAAGGCTGCACCATAAATCATGGAATTACAGACATTGTTTCCATCTCCAATCCAAGCAATTTTTAATCCTTTGAGAGATTTTTTCTGTTCTTTAATCGTCATAAAATCTGCTAAAATCTGGCAAGGATGAAAAGAATCAGATAGTCCGTTAATTACAGGAACAGTTGCATGTTCAGATAATTTATCAAGTAAAGCATGATCATAAACACGAGCCATTATACAATCAGTATACCGTGAAAGGGTTTTTGCAGTATCCTCAACGGATTCACCACGAGATAATTGTGTATCATTAGATGACAAGTTAATTGCATGTCCGCCTAATTGATACATCCCCGTTTCAAAACTTACACGTGTTCGAGTTGAAGGTTTTTGAAAAATCATAGTTAATGTTTTATTTTTTAAGAGAGGTTTGTTTCCATTTTTTTTTAATTCTTTTTTTAATTTAATGGAATGATCAATTAATCCTAAAAATTCTTTTTCGGTTAATTCCGCTAATGTAAGTAAATCTTTTGTTTTAATTTTCATTTTTTAAACCGTCCGAAGAATCCTCGTTTCTTTTTAGGTTCATCTTCTTTATCTTGTTTATGCATCTCTTCTTTTTCATCAGATGTAATTACGGTGGACTCTGCAGGATCAGGTTTACCATTTTTTATCCAATCACGGATTTTTTTACCAGTTTCAATTGCTTCAGCATCAGTTTCTGGTGGAGGGATGTCAAATAAATCAGAATAAGTGGTAATTTCATTATTTGTAATTCCCTCAAACGGATCATCTGGTGTCGGCTCTGGTGTCGGCTCTGGTGTCGGCTCTGGTGTCGGCTCTGGTGTCGGCTCTGGTGTCGGCTCTGGTTTTAATTTAGAGATATCCGTTTGTTCAATTTTAACATCATTTAATGAACCAAATACAGTTTCTAAAAAGATATTTTTATCAAAAGATTTTAAATCAGAATATTCTTGTCCAGTTCCCAAATAAAGAACAGGTGTGGAAGTAACAGCTACAATAGATAACGCAGCACCGCCTTTTGCATCAGCGTCACTTTTAGTCAAAATAGAACCATTGAACTTCACATGATTATAAAATTCACGTGCCTGATTTACAGTGTCATTACCAGCTAAAGAATCACCAACAAAAATAGTCATATCTGGATTTACAACTTTAGTAATTTTTGCTATTTGTTCCATCAGATTTTTACTTGTTTGCATTCTGCCTGCAGTGTCAATTAGCACACAATCTGTTTTATGGGATTTTGCATATAGTACTGCATCCCTAGCAACAGCTGCAGGATCAGATTCATAATTTTGTGCAACAAGTTTTAGATTTAGACGATTAGTATGTTCTCGCAATTGCTCTATTGCACCAGCTCTAAAAGTATCAGCAGCAGCAATTACAACAGAATATTTTTTTTCTTGAAGTAAAGATGCAAGTTTTGCTAAAGAAGTAGTTTTTCCAGTGCCATTAATTCCAACAAAAACAATCAAAAAAGGTTGGTTTTGTTTATTTTTTTCATCAATTTTTTCAAAAATATCAATCTTGCCAGCACTATCAAATAAACTAGAAATATTAGAAATTAAATTATCCTTAACAAATTTTTCAATTTCATTTTTATCAATTTTAGAACCAATTAATTTTTCTTTTAAATTGGAATTAATGGAATCAATTACCTCCCCAGCTACGTCAGATTCTAAAAGAGAAACTTCAAGTTCAAAAAGAATACTTTCAATATCTTTTTCATTGAGTTCTTTCTCTCCAAGACTTTTTGCTACATTGGAAAACGCCTTACGAAGACTATCAAACATAATTTATCCTAAATTTGGTTGTTGCGGAGGTTGTGATTGTTGCATGAATTGATTCATCTGTGCTTTTCCTTGTTCCAATCTATTTGCAGCATCTTGTTTTTTAGCAGCAGTATCCTGTAAAGCAATTTCAATTTCTTTGATTCTAGCTTCAAAATAATTAATTGCTGCAGGAAAATCTTTTTCGACTGCAACACCAGCGCCAATATTTACAACAATTTTATTATTTGATGAAATTTTTGTAGGAATGTAAGCGCCCATTCCAAGAGGAATTAAGGTGTCAGAATCAGGCTGAGCTCCAAGGGATTTAATGGATTCAATAGCAGCAATGGCCTCTCTAAGAATACTCATGAAGGTTCCTTCTCTTTGAGCTAGATCTGAAAAATACGTTTCAAGCATTTGCATCTGTTGCATCAATTGTTCAGCCTGTTGTTCACTCATTTACAACAGATCATGCCCAGATGGTTATAAATTGATTCATGACCTAAATTTAGAAAATAAAAAATAAATAAAAAATAAAGATTTAACTTTATTTTGCTTTAGAGAATCTATCTTGTACTTCATCCCAGTTTACTACATTCCACCATGCTGCAATGTAGACGGGTCTTTTGTTTTGATAGTTTAGATAGTATGCATGTTCCCAAACATCGCAACCCAATAATGGTACTAATCCTTCAGTTCTTGGACTAGTTTGATTTGGCATTGATTTGTATTCAACTTTAGATGTTGAAGGATTGTATACTAACCATCCCCAACCACTACCTTGAATTACTGCAGTAGTAGATGTGAATTTCTCTTTAAAGTCAGCAAAGCTTCCAAAAGAATCGTTAATTGCATCAGCAATTGATCCTCCAGGCTCTCCACCGCCATTTTGTTTCATGCTATTCCAAAATAGCCTGTGGTTGTCATAACCACCACCATTGAAATTAACTGCTCCTCTTTGTGCTTCTGGTACTGAATTAATATCAGACAAGATGGCCAAGATATCTTTTTCTTGAATATCAGATGGACATGCTTCAAGGGCTGCGTTTAATTTGTCGGTGTATGCTTGATGATGTTTTGTGTGATGTATCTCCATTGTTTTTGCATCAATGTGAGGTGCTAATGCATCATAAGCATATGGCATTTCAGGAAGTGTGTATTTTCCCATGAAACAATTTAGATGTTTATTCAATTTATTGGTTTAGCAAGCAATTCATTTTTACTTGTTGAAGAACTAAAAAATCTATGAGAACATTGTTAATTTTTTCGATAACGGTAGTTTTGATGTCCAGCATAGTCGTATCACAATTAATTCAACCTGAAAATGAAATTAGAACATACATAGAAAACAGTGTCCCGTATATTGGAACTGAAATTCCAAGAATGGATAGAATAGATGGAACAGGAATTAAAATAGCAGTGATCGATACGGGCGTGGATTTTAATCACCCAGATTTATTCGGATGGGGTCCAGATGGAAAAGTGATTGGCGGGCATAATTTCATAGAAGAAAACCAATTGCCCATGGATACTAATGGTCACGGAACTAAAGTTGCAGGAATTATTGCAGCAGATGGAAACACGTTAGGAGTCGCACATAAAGCAAAAATTCTAGCTTACAAAGTATCAGAAGATGGAGAAGGGGTATCATCAGAATTAATTACAAAGGCAATTGAAAAGGCAATCGAAGATAAAGCTGATATCATCAATATCAGTTTAGGAGTAAATAAAACTAATTCAAAAATAGATAGCGCAGTAAATCATGCGTGGGATAACGGGATTTTTGTAGTGACAGCTGCAGGAAATGATGGGCCAGAATTGAAAACCATTGGAAGTCCAGGAAGAAATTTTGAATCAATTACAGTTGGTGCAACTTACAACAATATGACTTCAAGTTTAATTGCAATACTAGAAATAGATGAAACGCAATACACAGTAATTCCAATGGTTGGATCTTCAAAAACACAAGAACCAATAATTGAAAAAATAGTATTTGGGGGTTTTGGGAAAAATAGCGACTTAGAAAATCTTGACGTAAAGGATGCAATACTAATTGTAGAAAGAGGAAGCGACATAGAAGGAGAACTATTATTTTTTTCGATTAAAGAAATGAATGCAGCAAAAGCAGGAGCTAAGGCATTGATTGTGTACAACAATCAACCAGGGATTTTTTTGGGAGAATTAATTCATGAGTTTTCAGAACCAGGATATGTACCTCAAATTCCAGTAGTTTCAATAGACAGAGAAGAGGGGTTAGAAATTATCAAAACAATTGAAAAAAAGAGTTTAGGAATAATGAATTTATTTTATAATCCAGACTTCATAGCACATTTTAGTTCCAGAGGTCCAGTTTCACCATTTTACATAAAGCCAGATATTGTAGCGCCAGGGGCATACATCAACACCACACAAATTAATTCTAGTTACAATTTTACGAGTGGAACGAGTTTTGCTGCACCTCATGTTAGTGGTGCAGCAGCACTACTACTGCAAAAAAATCCAGAATTACAAAATGATGAAATTAAATCATTATTGATGACCACAGTTCAGCCAGTCTCAAATGCATATGGGCAAGAATTTTCATTGCACGAATCAGGTTCAGGAAGATTAGACATATCCAATGCATATAAGGCAAAATTAATCATCAATCCAACAAATTTTGTCATCAATTTATCACCAAATCAACTCTCAATTGAAAAACAATTAGAAATAAAATTGATTGAAGGAGAATTAGGAAAAATTAACGTTAAATTCGAAGGGCCAGAATTCATAGAATTTACACATAATATTAAAAATAACAATTTACTAATGGAATTAAACATCATTGGTGAAAAATTTGGAGAGCATGAAGGAAAAATATTCATCAATCATGAAAAAATACAATACACAATCCCAGTTCTGATTCATTATACAGAAGGTTCAATTTCAGCATATGAAGAAAATGAAAAAATCTTTTTTGAAATAAACCACCCAGAAAAATGGAGTTCTGCAAAGATCACAGTTACAAATAGTAAAAACGGAAATACGTACAGCATTACTGCAACACCAGATAAAAAAACATCATTGGAAATCTATGAGAACGGAGAATATTGGATAGATGCTAAAATTAGAGTTGATGAAAACATATCAAATGCATTTGATACAATCAAGATTACCTCACTTCCAGAAGAAATGAAATTAATGAATATCCCAGAAAAACAAATCATAATAGTAATTTCAGCAATTATAATTATTGGGACTGCAGGATTATTTATTAGAAAATAATCTATGCAGAATAGTTAGGACCGGCTGAAATTATTTCATCTGAAACATTTTCAAATTTCCTAAAGTTTTCAACAAACATTTGAGCCAGTTTTTTTGCAGAAAGATCATAGGAGTCTTTGTCAACCCACGTATGTTTTGGATCTAAAATTTCAGATGGAACCCCTTCAACTTCAATTGGAATATCAAGATTAAGTAAATCATCATGGCGATATTTTACAATATCAAGTGCGCCAGAAATTGCGGCAGTAACCATCGCACGGCTGTACTTGATCTTTATTCGTTTACCAACACCATATGCGCCGCCGGACCAACCAGTATTGACAAGGTAAACCACAGTATTATGCTGAGTAATTTTTTCACCAAGAAGTTTTGCATAAACGGAAGCAGGTCTAGGCATGAATGGTGCTCCAAAGCACTGAGAGAACACAGATTTTGGTTCCTTAATGCCTCTTTCAGTTCCGGCTAATTTACTGGTATAGCCAGACATGAAATGATACATTGCTCCTTCTTTGGTTAATCTGGAAACAGGAGGTAAGACACCTAAAGCGTCGGCAGTTAGAAATACAATTACACGCGGATTTCCACCAACACTAGGAATTACTGCACCTGGAATGAAATCTAAGGGGTATCCAACACGAGTATTTTCAGTTAGTGAATTATCATCATAATCTGGGACATTATCATTTAAGGCAACATTTTCTAAAAGAGCGCCGGGTTTAATCGCATTCCAAATTTCAGGCTCTGCTTCTTGACTGAGATTAATACATTTTGCATAACATCCACCTTCAAAATTAAATGTTCCATTATCAGACCAACCATGTTCATCATCACCAATTAATTTTCTATTAGGATCTGCAGAAAGAGTAGTTTTACCGGTACCAGATAATCCAAAGAATAACGCGGTGTCTCCTTTTTTACCAATATTTGCAGAACAGTGCATTGGGAAAATGTTACGGCCAGGCAATAAGAAATTCATTATTCCAAACATCGATTTTTTCATTTCGCCAGCATACTCAGTTCCACCAATCAAAACTATCTTTCTTGTTAAATCAATTAGAATAAAGACATCAGTTCTTGTTCCATCTATTTCAGGATCTGCTAAGAAATCATTAATGCACAAAATAGTAAATTCAGGCTCATGTTTTTCTAATTCTTCAGTTGTAGGCCTAATAAACAAATTACTTGAAAACATGTTTTGCCAAACATGATCATTGATTACTCGAATCGGTAAACGGGTTCCAGGATCAGCTCCCACAAAACCATCAAAAACAAAAAGTTCTTTGTTATCAACAAAGTCTTTCATTTTTTCAAAAAGTTTTTCAAATTTACCGCTTGGGAATTGATGATTGATTTTTCCCCAATCAACAGTGTCATGAGTAGTGTCATCATATACAAGAAATCTATCATCAGGGGATCTACCAGTATATTTTCCAGTATTGACCGAAAGAGAACCAGTAGAATTTACAACACCTTCTTTTCGTTCAACGGCTATAGCCACCATATCATCAGTAGATAAATTTCTGTGAACCTTTGATGGTTTAATCCCAAAAGCAGATAATTGTGCTAAAAATTGTTCAGTTCTAGATCGACCAAGTAATTCAGTCAATATTACAGCCCCCACATGCTATTTCAGTATATAGAGTCATCATAAGATATTTAGATCCGCTTCTATTTTCCTTATTATCTCTTTTCTACATAGAATTTTTTTAGGTCGAGGAACGTATTTATTCCAAAAATCAAGACTTAGTTCCATGCCAATCAACAAGGAATTGATCGAGAAGAGACAGGAAGTAAAAAAGAATAAACCTGATTTCGTTAGACCAGAAAGTTGGCGTTATGTTAGACTTCAAACAAATTGGAGAAAACCAAAAGGAATAGATCACCACCAAAGAAAACAAAAAAGCAGAGGCCGTCCAGGTTTAGTCAAAGTTGGATATGGCGGACCTAGAGACGCAAAAGGATTACACCCTTCAGGATTTACAGATAATTTAGTTTTCAACATTTCAGATTTAGAAAAATTAGATCCAAAAAAAGATGGAGTAAGATTTGGACATAGTGTTGGTACTAAAAAAAGAAAAGAAATAGTTATCAAAGCAGTAGAAAAGAAATTTAAAATATTCAATGCAAGAGTGAGTGTAAATGGTAGTTAATCTCAGAGCAAAAAAAAGACTGGCTTCCAGAGTTACTGGCGTAGGTATTCATAGAATAAAATTTGATTCAGATCATCTAGACGATATTGCAGATGCAATTACCAGAGCAAACATCCGTAGTTTAATCACAGCAAATACAATTCAGATAAAACCATTTACAGGAACATCAAGAGGTAGAGCACAGCACAAATTAGATCAAAAACACAAAAGAGGAACAACACAAGGTTCCAAAGAAGGAACAAAAGGTGCAAGAGTAGGTAAAAAAGCAGTGTATGTTGCAAAGGTTCGTTCACTAAGAAGATTATTGAAAATTGCAAAAGATAGAAAAGATTTGACTAATCCAGAATTTTGGGCATTATACAAAAAAGTGGGTGGAAATACGGTTAGAAATAAAGCTCACTTGAGAAGTTTAATGGATGAAATTAGAACAAAAAGAACAGATTAGAATACAAACAATTTTTTATTAAAATTTTCAATACGTCCATTTTTAATTTGAACACCTTCATTGCTAAGCATTTTTGTTTTAACATCTTCGCCATAGGCATAGCCACCAATTTTACCAGTAGACATTACAACTCTATGACACGGAATTAAAACAGGATAGGGATTTTTGTTCATAATTTTCCCGATAATTCTCTGACCATTTTTTAATCCAACAGCTTTTGCTAAATCACCATAAGTTGTAATGTGGCCTTTTGGAACATCCAATAATTTTTTGTAAACTTTATTTTCAAGATTCATAATTTTATTATTTCTAGAGAAGTAGATTCAAGGAAGGCAAGGACTTTTTGTTTGTTTGATCCCAATCCACGCCAATCTAAAAGGGCAAATTTTGCCATACTGTTTTGTTTTATAATATGTGAAAATAATTCTTCGTCAAGATCATTTAATGCATGTTTGGGAATTACAGTTCCAAGAGAATATTTTCCCTCAAGTAATTCGCAGGTAAATTTTGAAGAATAATGAGTGCCACCAAAACAAATTGCCACAGGGTTTTCAGGAATAGCGTTAGAAAAAACATCATGAACCAACTTAGCAACAGAAACACACAATGAAACATCAGTCCATTGTTCTTCAGTAGTGCCAATTTCAATGAAAATTGTAGGTTTAGTTAATGCAGTAGGACCATGATGAGTAGCTTCAATGGTTATTTGAAATTCTGAAAATTGAGATTGATTTTTTTGCAATGTTTGAAGGTATGCTTTTTGAAGATTTGGATGCGGCACAGCAACCTGTCTAGAGTTACCGCCAAATTTAGATTCAGAAAAATTTCCAGTGCTGTGACAAGTTAATGCCAGTGCACCTGATTTTGCAGCATGTTTTGACAAAAATACAAATCCATCATAATCATATTTTTCTTCAAGCCAATCAGCAGAAATGGTAGGAGTTGAAATTATAATCAGATCATAGTATTTTCCACGAAAAATATCGTCATCCAAAATCATTTCCTGTGAAAGAAATTCTGCCATATTGTAACCAGCAGGATCATCACGATACGCAACTAACAATTCCATGAGCTAAGGAATATAAGGACACCCTATTAATTTCCACCAATGAACCCTAAACAGATTTTAAAAAATATGTCCAATACTATGAAAATGGCTAAAAAGCCAGATAAAGACGAATATTCCCAACATCTAAGATTAGTCCTAACTGGAATTCTAGGCGTAGGCGTCATTGGATTTATAATTCAGTTTGTATTCTCGGTAGTTACATTTGGTCGATAAAATTGTCAGAAGAAATTAAATCACATTTATTTGCAATTAGAACCACAGGAGGTCAAGAGAAAGTAGTAATGAGACTACTGGAAGCTAAAGCCAACGCAAATCAGATTAACATTCAATCGGTATTTTGGGTCAGTGATCTTAAAGGGTATGTCGTAGTTGAAGCAGTAAATCCAAGTGACGCATATCTAGCAGTTGAAGGTGTAAGACACATTCGAGGTCAATTAAGAGGAGAGTTAGAATTTGAAGACATTGAAGGATACCTAATTAAGAAATCAACAGTTTCAACATTGGCAGTAGACAGTGTTGTTGAAATTACTGCAGGTCCATTCAAGGGAATGAAGGCAACAATTACCAGAATAGATACAGACAAGGAAGAAGCAACAGTTGTCTTGCTAGATGCATCATATCAATTACCAGTAACAGTAGACGCAAACTACCTAAAGCTCTCGAGTGGAGCATAGAGGAAGGATTAAATTTTCATTTTGAGTTGAATAGATAATGGGAGAACAAAAAATATCAGCACTTGTAACAGGAGGAGGAGCATCATCTGGTCCACCATTAGGTCCAGCATTAGGCCCTCTAGGCGTTAACATCATGGAAGTTATCGCAGCAATTAATGAAAAAACAAAAGATTTCGAGGGAATGAAAGTTCCAGTAACTGTAATAGTAGATACAGATACAAAAAAGTATGAAATTGAAATAGGAATCCCTTCAGCTGCGGCATTAATAATGAAAGAAGCAGGAATTACGAAAGGTTCAGGCACATCAGGGACTGAATGGGTAGGGGATGTCACAATAGACTCAATTATCAAAGTAGCAAATACAAAACTCGAAAAATCTTATGCAACATCATTAAAGTCAGTTGCAAAAACAATCATTGGTACATGTTTAGCATTAGGAGTTAAAGTGGAAGGAAAAACTCCAAAAGAAATTACTGCTGAAATCAATGAAGGTAAATGGGATCAAAAATTCCAGTAACTATTCAATAAGATAGACAGGATCTTTATCGGTTTTTTGTAATTCGACAAAGGTTTCTGTGTTTTGAATACCTACTATTTTTCCAATTTTTTCAATAACTACAGTATGCAGTGCTTCAAGGTTTTTAGCATAAACCTCAATTATAATATCAAATCTGCCAGTTACTTCAGAAATAGAAGCAACCTCAGAGGTTGCCATAAATTTGGCATGAATTTGATCTTTCAATTTAGGATCACGATTAATTCCAACAGACGCCTTTACGCCAATACCCAACAAAGATTCATCAATATCAATAGTGAATTTTTTGATTAATTTTTTTTTCATTAATCGCTTAATCCTACTATATAGAACTGAGGCGTTAATTCCAAGTTTCTTAGACAAGGTAGGAACAGAAATAGATCCGTCCTGGGTCAATTCAAACAATAATTTCATATCAAGATCATCAAACTTGTGCAATGTGCTAGAAAATTATGATTGTCATTTAATATGTGTAAGTTTTAAGAAAATTTTAGCCTTAAATTACAACTATTAGGCATAAAAAATGAAATTTTTTAAAATAAAAGATCAGTAAAAATTTCCAGCCCTAAACGATTTTAAGTAGGTTTTCTCAAAATTGTTCGTAATGATTACAGAAAGCCAATTTGCAGAATTGATAACAAGGGTCAAAACGGAATCCAAAAAAAGAAAATTCAAGCAATCAATTGAGCTAATTATTAATTTTAAAGATATTGATGTGAAAAAAGGATTTGCAATAAACGAAGTTATTCAACTTCCAAAAACAAGTTCTCCAGCAACAGTATGCGTTATAGCTACAGGAGATATGAATCAAAAAGCAAAAGCTGCAAAGGCAGATGTAGTTATCGGAAATGACGAATTAACAAAATATGAAGCAGACAAAAGAGAGTCTAGAAAATTTATCAACAAATATGACTTCTTTTTGGCAGATACAAAAATTATGCCAACAGTAGGAAAAGCTCTAGGTCAACTTTTAGGCCCTAGAGGAAAAATGCCAACACCAGTTCCATTTAACGCATCAATTGATGCATTCCTAGCAAGGTTTAGAACGTCAATCAAAGTTAGAACAAGAGCATCATTATCAATATCCTGTAAAATAGGAGATGAGTCAATGGAAGATACGGATTTAGCAACTAATGCATTCACAGTTATCAGCGCAATAGAAAAGAAATTACCAAACGGTGAAAAAAATATCAGTAAAGTTTTGGTAAAAACTACAATGGGTAAACCATTAAAACAAATCCAGGAGATAAAGAAGAAACATGCATGAAAATAGAACAGTGTATCCTAAAAGAAAAACTGCAATGTATCAAAAATTAGTAGAGTTACCAAAAAAATACAAAACAGTTTCAATAATTAAGATGAGAAAAGTTCGTTCTACACAAATTTTACCGTTAAGAAAAACTTTGAAAGGTGAAGTGGAATTTGTATGTGTTAAAAATAACATTGCACAAAGAGCATTAGAGACATTAGACATTCCAGGACTTAAGGAAATTTCTGTAGACCTAAAAGAACAACTAATATTCATTTTTACAAACATGTCACCATTCAAACTAAACGTACTGTTAGGCAAAAATAAAGTAATGATGGGTGCACGTAGCGGAGACATTGCAAGTATCGATATTCTAGTACCTGCTAAAAATACAGGAATTGCACCAGGACCAATGCTTACAGAATTCAAAGAAGCAGGAATTCCAACAAAAATCGATCAGGGAACAATTTGGATTGCAAAGGATACAACACCAGCAAAGAAAGGTGAAGCAATCAATGAAAAATTAGCATCACTATTGGGCAAATTAGATATCAAACCAGTAGAAGCAGGAATTTCACTTTATTCAGCAGTTGAAGAGGGTCTAAAATACACAGCAGAGGAAATGATAGTAGATGTTGAGAAAACAAGAGACACATTTGCGCAATTCCACCAAGAAGCAGTGTCATTGTCAATTGAAGCAGGCTATATCACTGCAGATAACATTTCACAGATACTTAGCAAGGCATCACAGTCTGCACGCTCAGTATCTATCGAGGCAGGTTTCATGACAGATGAGACAAAAGAGCAAATATTACAAAAAGCAGACGCTCAGGCAAAGGCAGTTGCAGGTCAATCTAAAGACTATACTCCAGCCTAATCAATCGTTATTTTTTACTTTAGGCAAATTCCAATTATACTTCATTGCAATTAATCTCAATGAGGAAGTAAGAGTGATTCCAACAATAGTAGCATAGTACAACTCATTTGTAAAATACAAAATTATTGAAAAAATAACAATGCCAATAAAACTTGCAGAAAGATAAAATTCCTTTACAAATACTATAGGGACTTGATTAACAAAAATATCTCGAAGTATTCCACCCCCAGCGGCAGTTAAAACACCTGCCAAAAGAATTGCCAAAAAATTTAATCCAAAAATATTGTATGCGAAAGTTGCGCCAATGATTGTAAATACGCCCAATCCAATAGCATCAAATTTCAAAAATAAATTCCAGTGTTTTTTCAAACGTGAATACAAAAAAAAGATTGCAATTCCAGAGGCAATTGTAACTATGACATAAGTAGGATCTACAATAGAATTTGGAACCCTTCCCAAAACAACATCTCGAATGGTACCACCTGCAACACCAGTAATAGTTGCAAGTACTAAAATTCCTATAACATCAAACTTTTTCTCAATTGCCTTAAAGGCACCTGTGATTGCAAATGCCACTGTACCAAAAAGATCTAAAACATAAATAAAAAAATCAGAACTGAAAGAAATTTCGGTCAACAAAGACAAAGGTAGTGTAGAGAGTAATTAAGATTAAGATTAATAAAAATAAAGATAAAATTAAATTGAAAAAATAAAGTTGCTTAGCCGAATAAGGATGATAATCCTTCCATGGCTGCTTCTTCGTTTTTAGGTTCTTCTTTCTTCTTTTCTTCTTTTGCAGGTGCATCTGCTGCTGCTGCCGGTGCGGCTGCTGCTGCTACAGGTGCTGCTTTAACTGCCTCATCGATATTTACATCGGCTAAGGCTGCAACTAGAGATTTAACTTGGGCTTCATTAACTTCAGCACCAGATGATTTAACAACTGAACTGAGGTTTGCCTCGTTAACATCCTTTCCTAGTTTGTGAAGAAGTAATGCAGCGTAAACATATTCCATTGTAACATGAATTTCTTAGGGCATAATATAAAACTATGGAGAACTTATGACTAAAATTAAATATTTAATTTAGAATCTTCAGACTTCTGCAAACAGCATATAGAGTTCTTTTCAGAGTTGGGTCCGTCAATGTATCCATCCTATTTTTTAAAATTCGTTTTGCTTCATCTCGTTCAGTACCGGGGGCCAAAGACAAGACATTGTTAATGAATTCAGGTATTGATTCACGAATCCACCCATCAAGCATTGCATAAATTTTTGGAGGGATAATATCACATTTATCAACATCAAGATCTAAAACTTCAGCAAAATTTTCGGATTCTACTCTATACACAAGTGCCAAAACCACATTGTCGGGGGTTGGATGATTAAGAATTTCATTAGATCTTTCACCAGTTTTGCCCTGAGCTATCTTGTTTTTGAGACCAATCGGATTTACAATTACGCCAGTAACACCTACTTTTTTATCATCAACACCAGTTACGACAGCAAAAATAAAGTCATTAAATTCACCATTTTTTTTAATTGAAAAAATAGTAGACCCTTCCTTAAGAGTAGGTTTACTTCCAAACATGATTAGGGTACAAGATAGATTGTATTTAATGTAATCATTAATCGACAATTCTTAATATCGGAAAATAACATCCTTGAACATTGGATAAAAATCAGATTTTAAAAGAATTTTCGGCAGATCCTGATAGATATTACAAAGTAAAATTATTTGAGGAGCAAGGATTTATCAGAAAAGCATGCACAAAATGCGGTAGATTCTTTTGGACTCTAGACGCAAGCAGAACACTTTGTCCAGACGATGGTACTGATACATATTCATTCATAGGAGACCCGCCAACAACAAAACGATTTGACTACACACAAGCTTGGAAACAAGTAGAAGAATTTTTTGTAAAAAATAATCACACTTCAGTTAGCAGATATCCAGTGGTGTGTAGATGGCGCGATGATTTGTATTTTACAATTGCATCTGTGGTCGATTTTCAAAGAGTGATGGGTTCCAAAGTAGTATTTGAATTTCCTGCAAACCCACTAGTAGTTCCACAAACATGTTTACGTTTCAATGATTTAGAAAATGTAGGGGTTACTGGCAGACACTTTTCTAGTTTTTGTATGATTGGTCAACATAGCATTCCAGAGAAGGGAGGGTATTGGAAAGATGAATGCGTTGATTTAGATTTCAGATTATTAACACAGCAGTTTGGAATTAAGAAAGAAGAAGTAGTTTTTGTAGAAGATGTATGGTCAGGCGGAGGTTCATTTGGCTCATCATTAGAATATTTTGTTAGAGGGTTAGAGCTTGGAAACGCAGTATTTACAGAATTCCAAGGAGAGTTGGGACAGCATACCACACTTGATCAAAAAATCATAGACATGGGTGCAGGACTTGAAAGATTTGCATGGATTACAAACGGAACTCCTACGGCATATGACTGCTGCTTTGGTCCGGTAAATCAGATACTCTTTGAAAAGATTGGAATAGATTCTGATTCTGAAATGCTAAAAAAATACTTTACAGAAATTGCAAAGGAGATTGATCATTTTGATGATCTAAATCAAGTAAGACGTCTTGCAGTAAAGAATGCCGGAATTGCAGAGGATCAGATAAAGAAAATAATAACACCACTTGAAGGAATGTATCTAATTGCAGATCATCTCAGGACATTAATTTTTGCAATTGCAGATGGGGCATTGCCAAGCAATGTCGGAGGAGGATACAACCTCAGAATGATGTTACGAAGAATCAACGGAACAATTAATCGACTGAATCTAAAATTAGACATTGATGAATTAATTGATGCACACATTGATTATCTCAAAGACACCTACCCAGAACTAGATCAGAAAAGAGAAGATGTCAAGACAATTCTAAAGCTAGAATCTTCAAGGTACGAGGAATCAAAGATTCACATGAAGAAAAAGGCAGAAAAAATTCGCGAGAAAGGTGTACCGTCAGTGAATGAACTTATCACATTATACGAATCAGATGGCATTACACCTGAATATCTCAAAGAAATTGATGCTATTTCTGAAATTCCATCACAATTTTACTCTAAACTATCGGACTTGCATCAGTCTGAAAAGAAAAAGGCAATTACAGAACTTCCACTGGAAGAATTACCAGAAACTGAGACCCTATTTTACAAAGACGACCCAATGGAATTTGAGGCCAAAGTAATCAAGGTCATAGGTGATCAAGTAGTATTGGACAGAACTTCATTTTATGCAAGAGGCGGAGGTCAAGAACCAGATTTAGGAACCATATCAGGATTCAATGTCGTTAATGTCGATAAACACGCAAGCATTATTGTTCACAAGTTAGAGGGAGGAGTCCCAAATGAAGGCGATACTGTATCTTGTAAGGTAGATGAAACAAGACGTTCAAACATTACTAAAAACCATACAAGTACCCACATCATCAATGTGTCATCAAGAGGGGTGCTAGGTTCTTGGATTTGGCAACACTCTGCGTTTAAGGACGATGATCATGCCAGACTAGACATTACCCATCATTCGTCATTAACAGATGAGCAAGTAAAACAGATTGAAGATGCAGCTAATCAAATGGTAAAAGAAAATTATCCAGTAAATATCGACTATTACGATAGAGGGACTGCAGAACAAAAATATGGTTTTAAAATTTATCAGGGCGGCGTAGTTCCAGTAAAGTCAGTGAGAATTGTATCAATTGAAGACAAAGACATCGAAGCATGTGGCGGAACACATGTAAAGAAAACAGGAGACATAGAACTAATCAAGATTACAAAAACTAAAAGAATTCAAGACGGCGTAGTTCGCATAGAATTTGTCTCAGGACCAACAGCTTTTCAATATGTAAAAGACCAAGAAGAAGAGTCAAAGAGAAAAGAACAGCAAGCAGTTGTAAAACAACAATTAGAAAAACAAAGAGAAGAAAATAAAGACAAAGCAAAAGAGAAAATTCCAGTATTCATAGAAAGAATTCTAGATGGAGAATCACTAGAGGCTGAAGAAATTAACAGTAAAGGAAAATTATGTTTTACATCAAGTGACAATTACGATGATTATTTCCATCAAAACTTTGGAAAGAAATTAGTTGCAAAAGACAATACTGCCGCATTTTGTGGAATTTTTGAAGCAGGTCCAACTATACGAGTAATAATATTTGCAGGTGAGAAATCAGGCGTAAATGCTGGCGATATTGCCAAGGAGTTAGCCTCAATTTTAGGCGGTTCTGGCGGCGGTGATGCTAAATTTGCTCAAGGTGGAGGCAAAGACACATCTAAAAAAGAGGCTGCAATACAAAAAGCAAAATCAATGATTTTAGGATAAATGAAAAATGGAAATTAACTGGAACCAAATTGAAACTAAATGGCAAGCTAAATGGAACGAGTCAAAAGACTTTGAGACAAATCCAAATGAAAAACCAAAAAAATTCATCACAGTAGCTTATCCATATCCAAACTCTCCACAACATATAGGACATGGAAGAACATACACACTAGC
>Ga0233427_10000190_pt1 | contig 81969 bp, 83 predicted proteins | sample SI_118_April2016_5_FD_179885 | JGI IMG/M metagenome (GOLD analysis project Ga0233427, IMG submission 179885) | Seawater microbial communities from Saanich Inlet, British Columbia, Canada - SI_118_April2016_100_MG | ecosystem: Environmental > Aquatic > Marine > Inlet | place: Canada: British...
CCGAGCAGTAGCGAGATCCCGACGATCACCCAGAAGGCGCTGTCGGACTGCCCAACGGTCAGCCAGATCACCGCCACGACCAGCGCGATGCCGAGCCCCAGATTGACCATGTGCTGGCCCGGGAAGACCAGCGGCTTGCCCGGCAGAATGCCCTGCAGCTTGCCGAAGGCGATGATCGAACCGGTGAAGGTAATCGCGCCGATAGCTGTACCGATCGACATTTCGATCAGGCTGCCGGTGTGGATATCGCCAACGGTACCGATCCCGTAAGCCTCGGGCGAGAAAAAGGCGGCGCCCGCGACAAACACCGCGGCGAGGCCGACCAGTGAATGGAACGCGGCGACCAGCTGCGGCAGCGCGGTCATGGCGATCTTCAGCGCGATGATGGCACCCAGCGCACCGCCGATCGCGATCCCGAGCGCGATGGTCCCGAATGAGGTCACGCTGGGCAGGGTCAGGGTCGTCAGGATGGCGATGACCATACCCGAGACGCCGTAAATGTTGCCCATCCGCGCGGTCTTCGGTGAGCTGAGGCCGCGCAGCGCCATGATGAAACAGACGCTGGCGATCAGATATGCAAATGCTGTCAGGGAAGCGGACATGTCTTGCGCTCTGCTACTTCTTCGCGCGGAACATCGAGAGCATACGCTGCGTCACGATAAACCCGCCAAATATGTTCACCGACGCAAGAATCACGGCGATGAACCCGAATGTCTTTGAGATGTTCCACTCACCCGGCCCGGCCGCGATCAGCGCACCGACGATGATCACCGACGAAATCGCGTTGGTGACGGCCATCAGCGGCGAATGCAGCGCCGGGGTGACGCTCCAGACCACGTAGTAACCGACGAAACACGCCAGCACGAACACGGTAAACAGGAACACGAAAGGGTCGCCACCGGCGGCCGTTTGCGTCAGGGCAATTTGCGTCGCGTCCTGCGCCAGCGCACCGGCGCGCTCGGCAATGCCCTGCGCGTCGTTGGCAAGCTGGGCGGCACTCTCAGCTAGGGTCGAAGGATCCATGGTCAGGCTCCCGGCTCGGATGAAGTCTCGTCTTCGCTTTTTGCGTCGTCGCCCGCGGCGTCGTCAGTCTCTTCGGCGGCGGGCGGCGTCTCATCTTTCGGCAGCAATGCCGGATGCACGATCTTGCCGTCGCGCGTCAGGCAGGTGCCGACGATAATTTCATCTTCCCAGTCGACGGTGATTTTCTTTTCGTCCTTGTCGACCAGCAACTCGACGAAGTTCAGCAGATTGCGCGCATAGAGCGCCGAGGTGTCTGCGGCGAGTTGCGACGGCAGATTGAGCTCGGCGAGGATGATCACGCCATTGTCCGTGACATGCTTCTCGCCCGGCTTGGTCTGGGTGCAGTTGCCACCCTGCTCTGCCGCGATGTCGACGATCACCGAACCCGGCTTCATCGACGCGACCATGTCGTCATTGACGAGAACCGGTGCGGCACGCCCCGGGATCAGCGCCGTCGTGATGACGATGTCCTGATCCTTGATGTGGTCGGCAATCAGCTCGGCCTGGCGGCGCTTGTAATCGTCGGACATTTCCTTGGCGTAACCGCCCGCAGTCTGCCCGGTGTCGCCCTCATCAGGTTCGACCATGACGAAGGAAGCCCCGAGGCTCCCCACTTCTTCCTTGGCGGCCATGCGCACGTCGGTGGCCGACACGATCGCGCCCATCCGGCGCGCGGTGGCGATGGCCTGAAGCCCGGCCACGCCGGCGCCCATCACGAACACCTTGGCCGGGTTGATCCGGCCGGCGGCCGTCATCAGCATCGGCATGCCGCGGCCATAATTCGCCGCGCCGTCGATCACGGCCTTGTAGCCCGAGAGGTTCGACTGGGAGCTCAGCACGTCCATCGACTGGGCCCGGCTGATGCGCGGCACCATTTCCATGGCGAACGCCACGATGTTGTGTTTCGCGTATTCCTCGACGCCGATCGGGTCGCCATAGGGGTTGTGCAACGCGATGAGCATCGCCCCGTCCGGGATATCGGCGAGGCCATCCTCACCGCCATCCGCCTGGGTTCGCGGGCGCTGTACCTTGAGCACGATGTCTGCACCCGCCAGCGCTTCGGCCCGGGTGGACGCGACAGTCGCACCGGCCTCCGTGTAGGCGGCGTCGGTAATCGATGCTGCTTCGCCGGCGCCGGTTTCGACGCTCACGTCGAAGCCCCATTGCAGGTAGCGTTTGATCGTATCCGGGGTGGCGGCCACGCGACGTTCGTGCGGGCGGCGTTCCTTTGCAATCGCGATCTTCATGATGAGAAGAACCTCAGTTCGAACCAATTCAGGCAGGGGTCGGTCAACACCCGCCCGTGCACTATCCAGCGCGGGGGGAATATGCCGCGCTGCAGCACGCAGGGCAAGCGGCATCCGGATGCGATCCCTGTATCATTTTGGAACACAGGTGCAACCAAAGATAACGCGAGGTATCAGCCGCCGTAAAAGACGTTGTCGCCCAGTTCGTTCATGTGCAGGCCGGCCTCGTCCGGACGGCCCTCGATTGGCACCTGCACCTGTGCGTTGACCACCTCACCAACCACCAGGTGATGGTCGCCATGGGCGACGACGTCCACCACCTTGCACTCAACGTTGGCCGGAGCGCCGTCGAGAACGGGGGCACCCGTCATGCCATCATGATAGGCCTCGCCATTGATCGTTCCGTCGTCGGCGGCCGCCGGTTTGAAGAACGCGAATGCAACTCCCTGCTGGCCCTTCCCCAGGAAATTCAGGGCGAAGTGGCGCGTTTCGTCAATCAGGGTCAACGCACCGGAATCGGCCTTCACCGCAACCACCACCAAAGGCGGATCGAACGATGTCTGGGTCACCCAGTTCACGGTCGCGGCCGCAATCTCGCCGGCCGCATTTTTGGCGGTCGCCACGTAAATCCCGTAGGGGATCATGCGCAGGGCGGTCTTCTTGATATCGGGGTCCATGGGCTCACACACTCCTCGTGCCGGTCTGCGTGGCGCGTACACCATCCGGGCGCGTCCACTTGGTCCATCCGATTACGCTATCGGCCGTGATGCGCGTCTGACCTGGATCAATTCGCCGTCGCCGCTGCACGCCTAAACTCCATCCCGCAACGGCAGACCAAAAGCCATGGAGCAAGGAAGATGTCCCTCAGCACGCTGGATCATTGTTCGATCAGGACCGTCAAACTGGCCGAAACCCGGGATTTCTATGTCGACCTTCTCGGCATGATTGATGGCGACCGGCCCGATTTCGACTTTCCAGGTAACTGGCTCTATGTCGACGGCAAGCCGGTCGTACATCTGGTCGGCGTGGACCCGGACGATCCCTCTGGTCTGATCGAATATCTCGGCGGCGACATTGATGCCGCAAAGCTCGACGGCTCGGGCGGATCGGGCGCGTTCGACCATGTGGCGTTCCGGGCGAAAGACCCCGCGATGCTGATGGCGCGGCTTGAGGCCGGCGGTGTTCGCTATCGCGAACGAAAGGTGCCCGACCTCGACCTGTTCCAGCTCTTCATCGAAGACCCGAACGGAATCACGGTCGAGCTCAACTATTTCGCCACGGATGAGATGGCGGCGTAGCCAGCCCAGGCCGCGCACGTTGGAAATCAAGCATGCTTGAAACGTCACTGAGCCAGCAGTTCGTGCCGATCATTCTGTTCCTGTGCGCGATTGTCGTAACGTTCTCGCTCGTCGCGATGGCGTTCTACTTACGACAGCTACGCGAGCTCGCCGACAGGCTCACCCTCCACCTGATCGACGTCGCCAACGTCGACAACCAGCTGTCGGTGGTCGCCCAGGGTGTCCACGGGCTCACGCTCGAGCTGGAAAAAATGCGCGAAACGATCGCCGAACTGGAGTCAAAGCCGGACGAACCGGCTTGACGCCGTACAACCGCGAACCTCTGTTCATCGCACTCTGTGCCTGCTAGTCAGAACTGCCGGTCATCGGCCGACCAACGCGGGGCACCCATGTCTGAGACCGACACCAGAAACGTCATCCTGAAATTTGACGAGACCCGAACACTCGAACGGGGCGGCGGCGTCGCCAGCACGCCCCTGGTCATTCCGACGGTACGTCCGGACGCGGCCTTTACCACCGGCATCAGTTCCTTCCCCGTGGGCCAGGCCGCACCCCTGCACAAACATAATTGCGACGAGCAGGTCACGCTCCTGTCGGGCCGCGCCGAGGTCGAGATCGACGGCGAGACGACCGAACTCAAGGCTTACGACACGACCTATGTGACCGCCGGGGTCGAACATTGTTTCCGAAACATCGGCGACGAGCCGATGGTGATCCTCTGGATCTACGGCTCCAACAAGGTGACCCGCACATTTGCCGGATCCGACGAAGAGGTCGAGCATCTGTCTGCCGCCGATATGCTGGTGCGCTGACCACGAGATCAAGCCAACGGATGACCCGTGATACACTTCCGGCATTCGATACCGAACGCCGGTCCAGGCTCCGGTCAAATCCCACCGGGTAGCGCGCCATTCTTCGTAAATCGCCAACGATCCCGCTGCTGACGGTCCTGATTTCCAGTAGCGCCATCGCCTACAATCTGTTCCTGCCCTCGATCCCCGACATCGGCCGGGTCTTCGATGTCCCCTCGACCACGGTCCAGGGCTCGCTGATCGCGTTCCTGATCCCCTACGCGATCGCGCAACTCTTCTACGGCGGTGTATCCGACCGCTTCGGCCGCCGCCCGACCCTGCTCTGGGGCCTCGCCATCTATACGGTCGCCAGCCTCGCCTGCGCCAGCTCGACTTCGATGACGATGCTGATCTTCGCGCGCATCGCGCAGGGTATCGGGGCGGCGGGGTCGATGGTGATGGTCCGCTCGATCGTTCGCGACCTGTATGACCGCAAGCAATCCGCCCGCGCGCTGGCGATCATCTCGACGGTCATGGTCTTCGCGCCCGCCACCGCGCCGGCCATCGGCGGCTACCTGCACACCCAGTTCGGCTGGCAGGCGTCGTTCATTTTCCTGGCCCTCATGGGCGCGGCCCTGTTTATCTATTGCGCGTTGTGGATGGCCGAAACCAACGTCGTTCAGGGTGCCGACCTGCTCGCCAATATCCGCGCCCTCGCGAGCGGTTACCGGGTGCTGATCGGCGAGCGCACCTTTATCGCCTACAGCCTCAACATCGGCTTCATCGCCAGCGGCATGTTCGCCTGGTTCGCCGGCGTCCCGGTCGTCCTGATCGACAATTACGGCGTCGCCCCTGACCGGTTCGGATATCTCATGCTCACCGGCACCCTCGGTGCCTTCTTCGGCTACGCCAGCGCCATCTGGCTCACCGGGAAACTCGGCGTGAACCGGATGATCGTCCTCGGCACGTTTATCGGGTTGCTCGGTGCGGCGCTGTACCTGGCATTGCCGTTGGCCGGCGTGTTGACGCCGCTGGCCGCGATCGCGCCCATGTCCCTGTTCGGCATCGGCCTGGCCATTGCCTTCCCCAGTGTCATGGCCGCGGCGGTCAGCGTCCGGCCCGACTATGCGGGCACGGCGGCCTCGATCAACGGGTTGGTGCAATACGGGACCGCGGCGATGGCCACATTGCTGGTCGGGGCGTTGTCGAGCACCACCCATCTGCCGCTGGCCTGGGTGATCTTCGGCACCCAGTCCCTGGCCATGGTCGCCGCCTGGGTTGGCTGGCGGGGCCGCCCGGCGGAATAGCAGATCCGCCACCCCGGTTGGACACCCTAGTCGGACGCCGCTGTCGCAGTGGCGGCCGCCGCACCGACGGCGCTGGCGGTATCCGCGCGGTCCTCTTCGCTTTCGGTCTCGGCCATATCCACCAACACCCGGCGATGGGCAAACTTGATGCCGGCCTCGTCGAACGCCTTCTGCACCCGGTTGTAGATTTCCTTTCGGATCATGAACTGCTCACCCGGCTTGGTCATGAATTTGCCGCGCACGATCATCGCCGAATCTTCCATCGACAGGACGCCCTGGGATTTGAACGGCTCGATGAAGCCCTCGCCCAGGACCGGATCCTCGAGCAGATCCTGGCCGATCTTCTTGAAGATCTTCTTCACCTGATTGACGTCGGTGTCATAGGTGACCCGGAACATCAGCTTCATGATCACCCAGTCGCGGCTGTAGTTTTTCAAATGTTTGATTTCGCTATAGGGCACCGTGTTCAACGCGCCGCGATGATGGCGCAGCACCAGCGAACGGACATTCATTTTCTCCACCCGGCCCTTCACGTCGCCGATATCGACGTACTCGCCCGTCCGGAAGGCATCATCCAGCAAATAGAAGAGCCCGGAGATCACATCGGTAACGAGGGTCTGGGCGCCGAAGCCGATGGCCAGGCCGACGACCCCGGCCCCGGCGATCAGCGGCCCGATGTTCATGCCCAGCGACGACAGGATGATCATCGCACTGATAACGACAATCGTGACCTGGAAGAACCGCCGTATGAGCGGCATGACCGTCTCGACGCGGGACGCGCCGGCACCGCCGCCTTCGCCGCCGGCATCGACATGCGCATCGGCAGTATCGTCAACGTCATACCGGCCAAGGGTCACCTCGACGATCAGCCAAAGAGTGTAGGCCAGGAGCACGGTGATCCCGATACTCAGTGCCGCGGCCGCGAAGGAATCGCCGATGGTGTTTTCGGTGCTGGCCAGCAGGTCGATGTTCCAGACCTTCGCGACCAGCGCGACCGCGCCGATCACCACCGCCACGCGCATGATGCGATGTACGACATCGAGGAGTGACCGGCGCGGGCCCGGACCATCGGGGTCGATGTCGCTCCCGGTGAATTTCCATGCCTCGACCATCGCGCCGAAAAACGCGTCGAAGAACGGCACCGCCAGGACAATCACGACCGTCAGCACCGCCGAGGTCATGAAGGCCGCCCCTCCTGCCGCAGATTCAGGGGCCGCCAGCAGCGCGCCCCCATAGGCGAAGGCGAGATAGGCCAGGGCCACCAGGTGCCAGATGCTCCCGATCACCCGGCGCGTCAGTCCGGCTTCGCCGCCGCCGCCAATCACCGCCGCGACCGGCCGGCGCGACACCAGCACGATGCGCGCGAACATCAGCACGACGATTCCGCCCGCGACCAGATTGAGCGACGCGATCACCGGCTGTGCGAAACCGGACAGGTCGAGGATCTGGTTGCCGAAGAACAGCGCGGCGAGCGCGCACAGGACGATTGTCAGTTCGCGGATGAGCTTGGGCGCGAAGGCCGCGTCGAGCGCGATCAGTTGGTCGCCCGAGGCGCCGGGCAAAAGCACGAAGCGGATGATGAAGTCGGTGAACCGGACCGCGACGACGATGATCGTCAGGCTGATGAACAGCGACCGGAAGGGCTCGAGCCCCTGCCACAGCAGGAAGGCCGACGCGAAGGCGGCCATGGCGAACACCGCCATGCGCGTGACGTCAGAGATGAGCCGGCCGCATTGCGCGTCGAACCGGGCGATCTGCGGATGCACAGTGACTGCACCCGGCTGCGCCAGCTTTCGGCGCACCCGCGCATCGACAAACCGTTCGATCACATAGCCGCCGGCATAGGTCGCGATCACCAGAAGGAGCACGCGCAGCAGCGTGGCCCGGTCGGCGGCGTCGGCCAGCCAGCGCGACAGGTGGGCCGGCACTTCACGGATTCGCGGCAGGGTATCGACCAGGCGGGCCAGGCGCGTTTGCGCGTTGGCGATGGTGACATCGAGGCGGCTGCCGGCGGACGCAGCCGCAGCGGTCTGGGCGGCCGATGTGGCGGCGCCATCGACACCCATGCGTTCGCGCAGGACCGTCAGCAGAATCTGCCGTATTTCCGAATCGCTCAGCGCCGCGACGCCGGGCAGGATTTCCTCGAACTTCGCGTCCGGCCCGCCCAGGGATTCGAGAATTTTCGCACCGGAATCGCCCGGTGCCTGCGCCGCTGCAGGCGTTGCAGACGTGGCCAGGGGCGCGACGGCAAACAGGAGGAGGACCAGTGCCGGAAATACTAGTTTTTTAAAATACACGTGCATGGCTCCAATAATCCTGACGATCCGTCGTTGCGGCACATATGCGCTCACCCCACATCGTCATAGACGCGGGAAAGGTGGGGAAAACGCAGTGTTCTTTCGGTGCTCATCAATTGTTAGACGCCGAAACCCGGCAGAAGGTTTCATGGATCCGCATTTTCCCGTGCAAACCGGCCCGCCAGGGGCATTTTTGCCTCCCGAGCCGTGAAAGGCGCCGGATATCCGGGAATTCTTATTTATCAAATGATAAATTAGTTGACTGCCCGAACCCTGGAATTTAATTTATCAAATGATAAATAAGGACCATCCCCAGATCCCGAGAGACAGAAAATGACCGCAGATACCGCGCCGAAGATTTTCGACCGTCGCAACGTGGACAAGGCCGACGCGTTCGAGGAAATCCCGATCCTCGACATGGGTCCATATCTGGCCGGCGAACCTGGTGCTGCCGAAGAACTCGCCGCCAACATCCGCTTCATCCAGGAGACGATCGGCTTCTACGTCGTCATCAATCACGGGATCGACCGAAAGGTGATCGACGACGCCTATGGCGCGCTGAAGGACTTCTTCAAACTGACGTCAGAGGAAAAGGCGGGATATAAATTCGATGAGACGTCGGTCGGATATATCGCGCCGAAATCCACCGTCTATGTCACCTCGAAGGTCAACGAGAACACCAAGCAGGATCTGAACGAGACCCTCGTGCTGTGCCTCGATCGCCCCGACGATCATCCCTATGTCCGCGACGGCGTCCGGTTTACCGGCCCGAACAAATGGCCGGACATCGAAGGTTTCCGCGAGCCCATGGTCCGCTACCAGTACGCCTGCGCCGACCTGGGCCGGAAGATCGTGCCGCTCTACGCCCTCGCCCTCGACAAGCCGATCGACTTCTTCGACAAATATTTCGAGGAACCGATCATGTGGACGCGCAACGCCCACTATCCGGCGATCGAGCCCGAGGAAAACCAGTTCGGCATCTCGCCCCACAGCGATCACTCGTTCCTGACGATCCTGCCGCTCACCAGGGTCGCGGGCCTGCAGGTGCTGACGCGCCAGGGCAACTGGCTGCCCGCCAACTTTAACAAGGATGCGCTCGTCATCAACACGGGCGAGTTCCTGAATCTCTGGTCGAATGGCCGCTTCATCGCCTCGCCGCACCGGGTTGTGCCACCCGACACAGACCGGTTCTCGATGGCCACCTTCTTCGACGCCGCGCCCGACACGCTGGCCAATCCGGCCGACTTCGCCGAGCCCGGCGAGGCGCTGAAATACGAACCGACGACGATGTACGACTATGTCTGCGGGTACATCGACCGCAACTATTCGTCGAAGGCCGGCGGCAAGGCCGAGGGCATCGAGCCCGACGCCGCCTGAGCACCGACCGGACGGCCCTCAACCCAACGACCGCCCAGCCTAAAGATTGCAAGGACTTGCAATGGCCCTCCTGCCGAAGACGAAGACGGAAGACAGTCCGAAGCGCCAGCGGTTCGCCCCGGCGGAGCGCGAGCAGCTGATTGTCGACGGCGCCATCCAGTTCTTCGCAGACGTTGGATTCGCGGGCCAGACCCGCGAGCTCGCCCAGCGGCTCGGCATCACCCAGCCCCTGCTCTACCGGTATTTCCCGACCAAGCAGGATTTGATCGAGCGGGTCTATGACGAAGTCTTCATCGGCCGTTGGAAAGTCGCATGGGAACGGCAGGTCGTGGATCGCACGATCCCCCTGCGCGAGCGGCTGATCGGCTTCTACGACGCCTATGCCAGCGAGGCGCTGACCTATGACTGGATTCGCATCTATATGTTTGCCGGCCTCGCGGGCGAGGACATCAACCGGCGCTATATCGAGCTGCTCGAACACCGCCTGCTGATCCCGGTCTGCACCGAAATCCGCGCCGCGGCAGGCGCACCGGACCCCGACGAGGTGCCGATTTCCGACCTGGAGATCGAGGCCGCCTGGAACATCCACGCCGCCATCTTTTATTACTTCGTGCGCAAGTTCATCTACCGGTCACCGGTCGAGTCCGACCTGGCGGCGTATATCTCCGACACGGTCGACCGCACGTTGAACGGCGCGCTGACCGTCACCCGCGAGACCGTCGGGATGCCGGATCCAGAGGCCGTCGACTGACCGCCACCCCGCTTAGCGCCGAAACACGCTATTTCTTGAATTCGATTTCCAGCGCGACGATATCGACGTCGCCGATGTTGATCGCGTTGTGCTCCACCGGCGCCGCCACATGGGACGATGTGTTCGGCACATAGTCGACCTCGCGCGAGGTCCCGTCGGGAAACTCGAACAACAGCCGGCCCGTCGAGAGCTGGATCGGCATGTAGTCCCTGTCGTGCAGATGCCAGCCGGTCTGCTCGCCCGGCTTGAAGACCCAGTGGGTGACGATCATGCTGTCGTCTTCCATCACCACGGTGTGGGTGGCGATACCCCGTTCGGCGGCGATCTCTGCCGTCTTTTCCTTGAGTTTCGTAGACATATCCCGGCCCTCCCCGTTGGTAACTACGTCGATAGCTGCGGAACGGTCGCGCGGCGGGCGGCCAGCGTCAATCGAAAACGGCAGACAAGTCCGCCTTATGAAAGCCCGTTCACGATTCCGGTCAAACGCCGCTTGGTGATGAAGAAGCGGCCGATCTCGCCGCGGCCGCCACCCAGCTTGAACGCCTCGCGGCCCTGACCGTCAAACACGACCACGGCGGGCACCGCGAAGATGCCGCCGAGCGCCTCGCTCACCGCGCGATTGCCGACGACCACCGAAATGTCCGGATGGATGACGTCGACGAAGCGGCGCAGACGCGACTGGCTGACCGGCCCGGCGAAATTCTCCATCCAGTTCACCGCGATCATGGCGACCTTGTTGCCGTTGTCGGAAATGTAGCTGGCGAGTTCGCCCATCTCCGCGCGACACGGCGGGCACCAGCTCGCCCAGAAGGTGACCAGGACCGGACGCCCGTCGAAGCTGGCGTCGGTGACCGGGCCGCGCATGACCTGCAGCCCCTTCAGATTGGATTTCAGGGTGTCGTCGAGCGTGGCGGCCTGCGCCGGCGCCCCGGCCAGCATCGCGGCCGGCAGTCCGGCGGCGGCGGCGATGAATGCGCGTCGATCAAGCATGGTGAACCTCCAGATGGTCCCATCTGTAAGACACCATCGCCCGGGCCACGAACAAGCAACATTGTCGTGAAGCGCCGTCCGGCGCGGGGTCGTGAAGCGCCGTCCGGCGCGGGGTCGTGAGGCGGCGTCGGGCGCGGGGGCGTGAGGCTGGCGCTAGCCGACGGCCACCGCCTCCGCCGCCGTCATGTCCGGCTCGATCCCGGACGCCTCGGCTTCGGCCGACGAGAAATTGAGTTCGATCCGCAACCCGTTGGGTGCATCGATGAACAGCTGGAACAGATCACCCACATTGGCCTGGCGCTTCAGGTAGCTGGCGTGCTCTCCATCAAGGCGCGCGATCATTCCGGCCAGACCCGTACAGCGAAACGCGACATGATCGATCACGCCCGAGCCATGGGTCACATCGGTCTTGCGGCCACCGAGATATTTCTCCTGAAAACGCTTTTCTTTTCCCGCATCGGGAAACTCGGCGATGTGAATCACATCGTGATCACCGATGAAAAGCCAGACGACCGGCACTTTAAAATCCGGCGTGTCACCGCGTGTCAGGCCCAGATTCTGTTCGAACCAGTCTGCCAGCACTTCCACGTCATCGGTGTGAACCAGAAAATGTTGGATGGCATCGAGCGGCATAGCCCACCCCCTGTTTAATGAGGGTGGCATGCTAGGCCGATGTCCACGTGCGCAAATTGATCGAGCGCAATCGCTTACAGACAACGGCATCTGGCGCGTCAGCCGCTTCAGCCGCTGACCGGCACATCGAGATCGTGTGCCGCCAGCATCTCCGCCTGCCGCGCGGCGAGGCCGTCGATGTCGAACGCATCGATCAACTCGTGGAACACCCGGTGCCAATTCAGTTCGGCCCGCAGGCGTAAAAATACAGATCCCAAACCAACGGCGGCGCGGTCCATCAGCACGAACTCGCGCGGCGGCGTCACCCCGCCCAGCGCGCGCAATTTCTCCTGCACCTCGTGGGCGATGTTGGCGCCGTAGAGACCGGATTCCGATTCCTGGATGCGCTGCACCTTGTCTTCCATCAATGGCCGGTAGAGGAACCCGGCCCAGATGTTGAGCGTGTCGAGGAGTTCGTTGGAAATATTCTCGAACCCCCAGCTTTCATAGGCATGCACGGCGCGGTCACGGTCCCCCTCGCGCAGCGCGTGATAGAGCTCGATCACCCCGCGCACGAAGGTCGGCGGGAACACCCGGATGCAGCCGAAATCATACAAGTTGATCGTGGCGTCCGCGTTCACCGTGTAGTTGCCCAGATGGGGATCGCCGTGGATCACGCCATAGCCATAGAACGGCACATACCAGGCGCGGAACATGTTGAGCGCTGCCGCCTTCCGCGCCTCGGGATCCGCCGCCTCGGCGAATGCCGCCATCGGCTGCCCCTCCAGCCAACTCGTCGTCAGCAGGCGGCCGCTCGAGAGCGGGTCCACAACCTGCGGGATATGCACGCCCGGCTCGTCGGCCAGCATCGCGCCGTACAGTTTCGTGTGCCGGGCCTCGCGCCGATAGTCGAGTTCCTCTGTCAGGCGATCCGCCAGTTCGGCGTGTATCTGGCTGGGGTCGATCGCGGAATCGTAGCGCCGGTAGAGCGAGAAAACGAGCTTGAGCTGGTTCAGGTCGGCGGCGACGGTCGAGGCCATGTCGGGATACTGAAGCTTGCAGGCGAGCGCGGCGCCATCATGGCCCACGGCCCTGTGCACCTGCCCCAGGGACGCCGCGTGCGCCGCCGTGCGCTCGAACTCGGCAACCTGGGTGCGCCAGTCATCACCCAGCTCGGCCGCCATGCGCCGGCGCACGAACGGCCAGCCCATGGATGGCGCATTCGCCTGGAGTTCGGAAAGCTCGCGCGCATAGTCCGCCGGCAACGCATCGGGGATGGTTGCCAAAATCTGCGCGGCCTTCATGAGCGGCCCTTTCAGACCACCCAGTGCCGCCTTCAGGTCGGCGGCGTTACGCTCCGGGTCTGCCGGGCGGCCGAGATAGCGTTGCCCGGCCATACGAAACGCCGCACCACCGACCGCGGCACCGACCCGGCCGTAGCGGCCGACCCGTCCGCGAACCGTCGCGCGCTCGTCATCGCTCATGCATCACCGGTCAAGAATCGCCCCTCAAGAATCAAGCGCCTCGAGTTCGTCGATGAGACCGGAGATCACATCCAGCCCGCGCTGCCAGAAGGCCGGGTCGGAGGCGTCCAGACCGAAGGGCGCCAGCAGCTCCTTGTGGCGCAGTGTCCCGCCGGCCCGCAGCATGTCCAGGTAGCGCTCGGCAAACCCGTCCGCAGAGCCTTGATAGACGCCGTAGAGGGAGTTCACCAGGCAGTCGCCGAAGGCATAGGCGTAGACATAGAAGGGCGAATGAATGAAGTGCGGGATGTAGGTCCAGAAGTACCGGTATTCATCCTCGAAACGGATCGCCGGCCCGAGACTCTCGGCCTGGATTTCCATCCAGATATCGCAAATCTCCTCGGTGAGGAGCTCCCCCTCCGCACGCTTGTCGTGCAGCCGGCGCTCAAACTCGTGGAACGCGATCTGGCGGACCACCGTGTTGAGCATGTCCTCGACCTTCGAGGCGAGCATGGTCTTGCGCAGCGCGGGGCTGTCCGCCTCCGACAGCAGCTTGCGGAAGGTCAGCATCTCGCCAAACACCGATGCCGTCTCGGCCAGGGTCAGCGGTGTGTCGGACATCAGATGGCCCTGCCCGGCCGCGAGCACCTGATGCACCCCATGCCCGAGCTCGTGGGCCAGGGTCATCACGTCGCGGGTTTTGCCCTGATAGTTGAGCAGCAGATAGGGGTGTGCGCCGGGCACCGTCGGATGTGCGAACGCGCCCGGCGACTTGCCCGGCCGGACCGGCGCATCGATCCAGTCATTGTCGAAGAAGTCCTGCGCGACCTCGGCCAATTCCGGAGAAAATCTGCCATAGGCGTCGAGGACCTTGGTGACGGCGTCGCCCCAGTGGATTTTCGTGTCGTCGTCATCGGGCAGCGGCGCGTTCCGGTCCCAATAGTCGAGCTGGTCCACGCCGAACCATTTCGCCTTCAGCGCATAGTAGCGGTGGGACAGGTCGGGATAGGCGCTGCGTACTGCGGTCACCAGCGCATCGACGACCTCGTCCTCGACCACGTTGGCGAGGTTGCGGCTCGAGACCGGGCGGGCGAAACCGCGCCACTTGTCCTCGATCTCCTTGTCCTTCGCGAGCGTGTTGGTGATCAGGGTGAAGGTGCGCGCATTCTTGCCCAGCACCGCGCCGAGGGACTTGGCCGCCGCCTTGCGCACCGCCCCGTCGCTATCGGACAGGAGGTTGAGCACTTCCGCACTGGTCATCTCGCGGGTGCCGTCGGGAAGTTCGACGTCAAAGCGCAGATCCGCCATCGTCTCATCGAACAGGCGGTTCCATGCCGCGCGGCCCGCGACGCTCTTTTCAAGCAGGAGCTTTTCGAGTTGATCATCGAGCTGATGCTCCCGGTATGCGCGGATCTCACGCAGCCAGGGCGCGTAGCGCCGCAGGGCCTCGGACTCGCCGAGCCGGGTGTCGAGCCGGCCGTCCTCGATCCGGTTGATCTCCAACTCGAAGAACAGCAGGTGGGACGAGATCTCGGTCGCCGTCTCCTGCATCGACTGCATGAACTTCCCGTTCTCGGGATCGGTCATATCGCCGGCATACAGCAATCCGGCGTAGCTCATGACGCGCGACAGCACCTCATCGAGCGCCTCATAATCGGAGATCGCCGCGGCCAATGCACCGCCATCCAGCGCCGCAAGCTTGCCCTGGTAACGGGTCTCGAACGCCATCGAATCGGCGCGCGACGTCCTGATCGCCTCGGCCAGTTCCGGGCTGTCGGGCGCCGGAAACAGATCGGTCAGATCCCATTCGGGCAGCTTCTCGCGCTTGGCGCGCGCCGGGCTTCCCTCCGGGGCCCAGAGTGGGGATGGGACGGGGGTATTTCTGGTCATCACGTCGGCTCCTTGAATCACATCCAGAGATAGGGTCCATTGATGACTTCAACAAGCGCTCATCCGCAATTTCACAGCGATGTGTGGCTGCCGAAACCACAGTGGCCGCGATCAAAGTGGCCGGAATAACCGGACAAGTGTGATGGACTACGCCGAACGCTACGACCGCTGGCAGAACCTGCCGCAGATGTTTTTCGAGAAGGCCGACGAACGCGGCGCGGCCGCGATGTTCTGGGCCAAGCGCTACGATGCCTGGCAGCCCGTGTCCTGGCACGACGCGCGCGACACGGTGAGCGCCATCTCGCGCGGCTTGCGGCGGCTCGGCGTGGAACGGGGCGACCGGGTGATGCTGGTCTCGGAGAACCGGCCCGAATGGGGCCTGGCCGATCTCGCCATCATGTCTGCCGGGGGCGTGACCGTGCCCGCCTACACCACCAACACGGTGACGGACCACATCCACATCATCAAGGATTGCGACCCGCGCGTCGCCATCGTGTCGAACGCCCGGCTGGCCGAACGCCTGCTGCCCGCGATCCGCAATGTCGGCACCATCAAGACCGTGATCACGATGGAAGGTGCGGGCGGCGAAAGCGACGGGATCGTCATCATCAACTGGCGCGACCTGTTTGATTCCGGTGCGGAGGCCGACGACGACGTCGCCGCCGTGATCGGCGCCACGCAGCGCAGCGATACGTCATGCCTGATCTACACGTCCGGCACCGGCGGCGCGCCCAAGGGCGTGATGCTGAGCCATGGGGCGATCCTGTGCAATTGCACCGGCGCCTATCACCTGTTCGAGACGGACAAGATGATCGAACTCGACGGCGAGACTTTCCTGTCGTTCCTGCCGCTGAGCCATTCCTACGAGCACACGGCGGGCCTGTACTTTCCGATCTCGATCGGCGCGCAAGTCTACTACGCCGAGAGCGCGGACAAGCTGGCCGCGAACATGGGCGAAATTCACCCCACCATCATGACCGCCGTGCCGCGGCTGTATGAATCCATGCATCAGCGGATCATGGCAGGCGTGGAACGCAAGGGCGGGCTGTCGGAGAAGCTTTTCCGCAAGGCCGTCGCGCTGGGCATCAAGCGCTACGAACAGGGCGCAGGCGGGCTCTCGGTGATCGAGCGGCTGCAGGACCAGGTCCTCGAAAAGCTGGTGCGCAAGAAAGTCGCGGAGCGTTTCGGCGGCCGCCTCAAGGCCTTCGTATCCGGCGGTGCGCCCCTGAATTACGACATCGGGGTCTTCTTCCTGGCGCTCGGTGTGCGCCTGCTCCAGGGCTATGGGCAGACCGAGACGGCGCCGGTGGTGAGTGCAAACCCGCCGTCCCGCATCAAGATCGACACGGTCGGCCCGGCCCTTCCCGGGGTCGATGTGCGGATCGCCGATGACGGCGAAATCCTGATCCGCGGCGAGTTGAACATGCAGGGCTACTGGAACGCGCCCGAGCTGACGGCCGAGACCCTGCGCGACGGCTGGGTACACACCGGTGACATCGGCATCCTCGACGCCGACGGCTACATCAAGATCACCGATCGCAAGAAGGACATTATCGTCAATTCCGGCGGCGACAATGTCTCCCCGCAGCGCGTCGAGGGCGCGCTGGTGTTCGAAGCGGAAATCAACCAGGCGATGGTGTTTGGCGACAAGCGCCCGCATCTGGTCGCTGTGCTGGTGCCGGATGACGAATTCATCCGTAGATGGACATCGGAAAATGATCGCGAGGCCGACCTCGCCGCGCTGGCCGATTCCGAGGCCTTCCATGAACGCCTGCGCGAAGCGCTGGACCGGGCGAATACACGGCTGGGCCCGGTCGAACAGGTGCGACGCTTCATCATCGCGGACGAGGCATTCACGACCGAGAACGGGATGATGACGCCGTCCCTGAAGATCCGCCGCCACGAGATCAGACGCATTTACGGTGAACGCCTCGAGGCGTTGTACGGCCGGGCCAAGGCCTAGGCTTCAGCCCAACCAGGGGAACCCGCCGCGGCACCTAGCCGTGGAATTCCCGGTACCAGGCCACGAAGTTTGGAATGCCCACGTCGATCGGGGTCTTCGGCTCGAACCCGAAATCGCGCTGGCTCGCACCGATATCGGCGTAGGTCGCCTGAACATCGCCGGGCTGCATGGGCTGGAAGTCGATCTCCGCCTTGGTGCCGAGCGCCTCCTCGATCACGCCGATGAAGCGCATCAGCTGCTCGGACTTGTTGTTCCCCAGATTGTAGACACGATGCAGCGGTTTGCCGTTGTCGCCAAGCTCCGACGGCAGGTCGAGCACCGCGAGCACACCCGCGACGATGTCGTCGACATAGGTGAAGTCGCGTTGCATGTCGCCATTGTTGAAGACCGGGATCGGCTCGCCGGCGACAATTTTGCGGGTGAAAATGTAAGCGGACATGTCCGGACGGCCCCAGGGGCCATAAACCGTGAAGAAGCGCAGGCCGGTCAGCGGTATCCCGTAGGTGACCGCATAGGCGTTGCTCATCAGCTCGTCCGACTTCTTGGTCGCGGCGTAGAGCGACACCGGGTTGTCGACCTGGTCTTCGACGGAGAAGGGCAGCTTGGTGTTGCCGCCATAGACCGACGAGGAGCTGGCGTAGACCATGTGCCGCAGCCCGTCACCGAGGCCGCGTGCCGCCTCGAGGATGTTCATATGGCCCACGATGTTGGCCTGAATATAGGCGCCGGGATTCTCCATGCTGTAGCGCACACCCGCCTGGGCGGCGAGATGGACGATCCGGTCCACGCCTTTGGACACCGCCATGACGGTGTCGAGATCGGCGATATCGCCGCGCACGAAGGAAAAATTCTCGTGGGACGTCAGCCGGGCCAGCCGGGCTTCCTTGAGGCTGACATCGTAATAGTCGTTGAGGTTGTCGATGCCGACGACGGTCTCGCCGCGCGCGAGCAACGCCAGGCCGACATGCATACCAATGAAACCGGCCGCACCGGTCAGAAGAACTGTCATGACTTCACGAAATCCCCGTCAGCTGATCATCCGATCATATAGATGAGACCGGCGATGATTGCACGTCGTCCGGTACTTCACGCAATATGGCCCCGTTCAGAACGGAAATGCGCCTGTTCGCGGGGCGATTAGACAAATAGGACAGTAATGCTTACATTTCTGTCCGGGGTTCGCGCCAGCGGCCCCTCAGGGAGAGACATTCATGGCCGAGACCGCCGTCAGCCTCGACGACAAATACGCCCTCGAATCGGGTCGCGTGTATCTCACCGGGACCCAGGCGCTGGTGCGCCTGCCGATGATCCAGCGCCAGCGCGACGCCGCGGCCGGTCTCGACACTGCCGCCTATGTCACCGGCTATCGGGGCTCACCGCTCGGCGGGCTCGACCAGCAAATGGAGCGGGCCAAGCCGTTCCTGGAGCGGAACAACATCGTGTTTCGCCCCGGCGTCAACGAAGACCTGGCCGCCACCGCGATCTGGGGCACCCAGCAGCTCAACCTGTATCCCGACGCCAAGCATCAGGGCGTGTTTTCCATGTGGTACGGCAAGGGCCCGGGGGTCGATCGCTCAGGCGATGTTTTCAAGCACGGCAATCTGGCCGGGTCCTCGACCCACGGCGGGGTGCTGCTGCTGACGGGCGACGATCATACCGCCAAGTCCTCGACCACCGCGCACCAGTCTGAGTATGCCTTCGTCGATGCCATGATCCCGGTCCTGAACCCGGCGGGCGTCCAGGAGTTCATCGATCTCGGCATCTATGGCTGGGCGATGTCGCGCTACTCGGGCTGCTGGGTCGCCTACAAAGCCATCGCCGAAACCGTCGACAGTTCGGCGTCGGTCTATGTCGACCCCCAACGGGTCCAGATCACCCTGCCGACCGATTTCGCAATGCCCGAGGGCGGCCTCAACATTCGCTGGCCCGACGAGTTCCTTCCCCAGGAAGAACGCCAGCACAGATACAAGCTGAATGCCGCGCTGGCCTTCGCCCGCGCGAACCGCCTCGACAAGGCCGTGATCAGCAGCCCCAGGAAGCGGCTCGGCATCGTCACCACTGGCAAGAGCTATCTGGATGTCCGCCAGGCCCTCGACGATCTGGGCATTACCGAAGAGATGGCCCTCGATGTGGGCATCAGCATCTACAAGGTCGCGATGCCATGGCCGCTCGAACGTGAGGGCGTGCGCGAATTCGCGGAGGGCATGGAAGAAGTTCTGGTCGTCGAGGAAAAGCGCGCGCTGATGGAAGATCAGCTCAAGGAGCAGATGTATCACTGGCGCGCCGATGTGCGCCCGCGCGTCGTCGGCAAGTTCGACGAGAATGGTGAATGGATGCTGTCATCGTCGGGTGAGTTGAGTCCGGCAGATGTCGCCCGGGTGATCGCCAAGCGCCTCGGTCGCTGGCACAGCTCGGACGCGATCGAACAGCGGCTCTCCTTCTTCGAACAGAAGGAGGCCTCCCTCGCCCAGCAGCCACCGAGCGCCAAGCGCATCCCCTATTTCTGCTCGGGCTGCCCCCACAACACATCCACCCGGGTGCCCGAGGGCAGCCGCGCGCTCGCGGGCATCGGCTGCCATTTCATGTCGCTGTGGATGGACCGTGACACGGAAACCTACACCCAGATGGGCGGCGAAGGTGTCACCTGGGTCGGCCAGGCGCCGTTCAGCAACGACGACCATGTCTTCGCCAATCTGGGCGACGGCACCTACTATCACTCCGGATTCATGGCGATCCGCCAGGCGGTCGCGGCCGACGTCAACATCACCTACAAGATCCTGTTCAATGACGCGGTGGCGATGACCGGCGGGCAGAGCGTCGACGGGCCGCTGACCGTTCCCGCGATCACCCGGCAAGTGGAAGCCGAGGGCGTCGAACGCATTGTCGTGGTCAGCGACGAGCCGGACAAATACCCGACCGGCGCGCCGTTCGCCCATGGGGTCTCCATCCATCACCGTGACGAGCTGGACCAGGTACAGCGCGATCTGCGCGAGTTCCCCGGCGTGTCGGTGCTCGTCTATGACCAGACCTGCGCGGCGGAGAAACGCCGCCGGCGCAAGCGTGGCACCTTCCCCGACCCCGCCAAGCGGGTGATGATCAACGAGGCCGTCTGCGAGGGCTGCGGCGACTGCTCGGTCAAATCGAATTGCCTGTCGGTGGTGCCGGTCGAGACCGAGTATGGCCGCAAGCGGGCGATCGATCAGTCGAGTTGCAACAAGGACTTCTCCTGCGTGAAGGGCTTCTGCCCGAGTTTCGTGACCGTCGAGGGGGGCCAACTGCGCACGCCCGACACGGCAGCACCTGCGGGTGCCGACGCGGCGTTCGACGATATCGACCTGCCCGAGCCCAGCTTGCCGGACATGAACAACCCCTACGGCATCCTCGTCACGGGCGTCGGCGGCACCGGCGTGGTGACCATCGGCGCACTGCTCGGCATGGCCGCCCATATCGAAGGCCGTGGCGTCTCGGTACTCGACATGACCGGGCTCGCCCAAAAGGGTGGCGCGGTGATCAGCCATGTGCGTATCGGCAAGACCCCCGAAGACCTGCACGCCGTGCGGATCGCCGCCGGCAGCGCCGATCTGGTGCTCGGTTGCGACCTGGTCGTCGCGGCGGGTGCCGACGCGCTCGCGCGGATGCAGCCCGGGCTGACCCATGCCGTGATCAACAGCCACGAGACGGTGACGAGCGACTTCGCCAGCAACCCGGACTTCGATCTCAACGCACCGGAGATGCGCCAGACCATCCAGGTCGCCGTGGGCGAGACCGCGACCAGCTTTGTTGAGGCCACCCGCTATGCCACGGCGCTGCTCGGCGATTCGATCGCGACCAACCTCTTCATGCTCGGCTACGCCTGGCAGAAGGGCCTGATCCCGATCACCGGCGCAGCCATCGATCAGGCGATCGAGCTGAACGCGGTGGCGGTCGAATTCAACAGATCCGCCTTCCTGTGGGGCCGCCGGGCCGCCGTCGACGAGGCGCGGGTTGCACGCGCCGCCGAACCGGTGACGCCGCTGCGCCTGCAGGCGCCCGACATCGCCACGACCCTGGAAGATGTCGTCGAGCGGCGCATCCGCTTCCTGACCGAATATCAGAACGAGGCCTACGCCCGGCGCTACAAGGATCTGGTGGTCCGCGTGCAGAAGGCCGAAGCCGACCGCGCCAAGGGCCAGGAAGGGCTCACCGGCGCCGTGGCGCGCTACTATTACAAGCTGCTCGCCTACAAGGACGAATACGAGGTGGCGCGGCTCTATACCGATGGCCAGTTCGCCCGCAAGCTGCACGACCAGTTCGAGGGCGACTACAAGCTCAAATTTCACATGGCCCCGCCCCTGTTCGCCAAGCGTGACCCGGAGACGGGCGAACTTCTGAAACAGGAGTTCGGCCCCTGGATGATGACCGCCTTCAAGGCGCTGGCGGGGCTAAAGTTCCTGCGCGGCACGGCCCTCGATCCGTTCGGCCGCTCGGCCGAGCGCAAGCGCGAGCGCCAGCTGATCGCCGACTATGAAAAGGTGATCGGGGAGATCTGCGACGGCCTCAACCGGACCAACCATGACCTGGCCGTCGCGATCGCCACGATCCCCGAGCATATCCGCGGCTACGGCCATGTGAAGGACGAGCATCTGGCCAAGGCCCAGACCGAGGAAGCCGCCCTGTTGCGCGCCTTCCGCGACCCGAACGCCCCGCAGGCGAAGGCGGCGGAGTAGCCGTCCGGCAAAGATAAAGGGGCCGGCAAAGATAAAGGGGCCGGCAACGACAAAGGGCCCGGCAACAGCCGAGCCCTTCGCTTATTCAGTTGGCTATGCGGGTCAGTCGTCGCCCGGCGCCATGGCCGGTACGGCAAGAGACGACTCGCCGTACCGCAGCTCGTGCCGCAGCCCCAGATAGAGGCTGACGCACATGGCGATCAGCACCAGCGTGAACGGCAGACCGACGGTTATGGCCGCCGCCTGCAGCGCACCCAGCGCATCCGAGCCACCGCCGAACAGCAGTGCCGCGGCGATCACGCCTTCCATGACCGCCCAGTAAATCCGCTGACTGCTCGGTGCATCGACCTTGCCGCCCGCGGTGATGCTGTCGATCACCAGCGATCCGGAATCCGACGAGGTGATGAAGAACACCAGCACCAACACAATCGCCACGAAGGACGTGATGCTGGTGAGCGGCAGGTTCTCGAGCATCTGGAACATGGCCAACGAGACCGTGCCGATGCCGTTGGCGAGTTCGCCGACGCCGGTGGTCGCCTGCTCCAGCGCACTGCCGCCGAAGACCGACATCCAGATCAGGGTCACGAATGTCGGCACCAGCAGCACCGCCACGATGAACTGGCGCACGGTCCGGCCCTTTGAAATGCGGGCGATGAACATGCCGACAAACGGTGACCAGGAAATCCACCAGGCCCAGTAGAACACCGTCCAGCCGTGATAGAATTTCTCGTCCTCGCGGCCCACCCAATTGCTCAGCGGCACGATGTCCGTGACGTAGTTGGTGAAGGTCGTGCCGATCGTCGTGAAAATGGCGAGGGTCGGCCCGAGCAGCAGCACGAACACCAGCAGCAGTGCGGCCAGCCCCATGTTGATGTTGGAGAGGATTTTCACGCCGCCGTCGAGGCCGCGCGTCACGGAAACCAGCGCAACCCCGGTCACACCGACGATGATCGCGATCTGGGTGTTGATCCCCGGGTCGGTCCCGAACAGGAAGTTGAACCCGCTCGCGGCCTGCTGGGCACCGAAGCCGAGGGATGTCGCGAGACCGAAGATGGTCGCGAGCACCGCCAGGGTGTCGATGATGTGGCCGAACCAGCCCCAGGTCCGCTCCTTGAGCAGCGGATAGAAGGCGGAGCGGATCGTCAGCGGCAGCCCCTTGTTGTAGGTGAAGAAGGCCAGGGACAGGCCAACCACCGCGTAGATCGCCCACGGATGCAGGCCCCAGTGGAACATGGTCGCGCCCATGGCCGCCTCGGCACCCTCGGTCGTGTTCGGCGGCGCATTCAGCGGTGTGCCGAACCAGTCCGTGTAGTAGCCGACCGGCTCCGCGACACTCCAGAACATCAAGCCGATGCCCATGCCCGCTGCGAACAGCATCGCGAACCAGGACATCATCGAAAATTCCGGCTTCGCGTCTTTGCCCCCGAGGCGGATCTTGCCGACGGGCAGCACGATCAGCGACAGGCAGAAAATCACGAAAATGTTGCCGCCAACGCTGAACAGCCAGTCGAAATTCTCGATCGACCAGCCTTTGGCGCCGTCGAATGTTTCCTTGGCCGGCCCGGGCGATGCCACGGTGGCGATCACGAACAGCAAAATCAGCGTCGAGGTGATCCAGAAGACCGGGTGATGAACATCCATCCCCCATTTCTTCATATTGTGGTCACCAACCGAATGGTCGGATGAATATCTTTGTGGCATGCCAAGCCCCCCATGGCTTTGTCACGCGCGCGCCCGCAACCGACGCAAGCGCACGCGCCGGGTTCATCTCAATCAAGGACAAGAAAAAGGGAACTTGGTGTGGCCCCTTGCGACCGGCTCAATATGTCCGGTCCCGCGCGCTGGTTCTGGTGATGTTGTCACCGGCCCGAATGGGCGAGAACCAGCATCCCCCGCAGAAATGCCCCATCGAGATATCTCGATGTTGGTGGACGAATCCTAACAAAGGCGCGCGGAAATAGCGAACTTGCGCGGTAACCCGGCGTTCGCAGCGCCTCCCGGCGACGAATCGGTAACCGCCGCCTAGAGCCCGACGGCGTTGCGGTAGATTTCGAGCAGGTGCTCCTGCTCCTGGCGTTCGGCGGGCTCGAGCTTCCGCAACCGCACGATCTGGCGCATCGTCTTGGCGTCGAACCCGGCCGACTTTGCCTCGCCGAAGACCTCGCGGATGTCCGCGTTCAGGTTGGCACGGTCTTCTTCCAGCCGCTCGACCCGCTCGATGAAGCTGCGCAGGCGTTCGGCCGCAATTCCCCCGGTGTCCGACATCAAATTCTCTCCGAATGCGAATGGCGCCGCGCGGATCGGCGACGCCATGGCGTGTAACCCAATCGCCTGTGGAAAGGCAAAGAGACCTTGTCCAGTGCCTGTGTAAAACCCGGTTACAGCCATGAGACCGATGGGTCAGGCCAGGCGTTTTTCGAACCAGAAATGGGCATAGGGATTGTCGTTATAGCGCGGGATTTCGGCGTAGCCGCAGCGCCGGTAGAGCGCATGGGCTTCCGTCAGGGCGCGGGCCGAATCTAGGCGCACCAGATCATGGCCCATCTCGCGCGCACCGGCCTCGAGCGCGTCGAGTATCCGATAACCGATCCCCAGGCCACGCAGCGCGTCATCGACCCACATCCGTTTGACCTCGGCGAAGGCCGGCGCGTTTGCGGGCGCGCGCACCACCAGCCCGCCACAGCCGACCGGTCGGCCGTCAACACGCGCCACGACGAACCGCCCGGCCGGTGGCGCCATGTCCGCATCCCCGCCGGCACCGCCGGCACCGCCGGGGTCGCGATCGAAACCAGCGTCGAAACGGGTGTCGAGTTCATCGTAGTAACGGTCCCGGCACCACAGGGCGTCGGGATCCGTCGGGGCCGCGGCAGTGATCGTCAACGCGTCGACAAGCCGGCGGCGCGCGGCCTCATCCATGGTTGAAGCCAGACAAGGAAAAGCGGGTCAGTGGCCGGCCTTTTCCTTCATCTTCGCGAGCTGCTCGGGCGTCGCCTCGGTCTGGTGCTTGTCCTTCCACTCGCCATACGGCATGCCGTAGACGAGTTCGCGCGCGACGCTGTAGTCGAGGTCTATCCCCTTCTCGTCGGCGGCGGCCTTGTACCATTTGGACAGGCAGTTCCGGCAGAAGTCGGCCAGGTTCATCAGGTCGATGTTCTGGACTTCCGGATGGTCGCGCAGATGCTGCACGAGGGTGCGGAACGCGGCGGCTTCAAGCTCGGTCTGGGTCTGGGTGTCGAGGTCGGCCATTTTCGTCTCCGGGTCGGGCTACAGGTTGTTGCCGATCAATATAAGCGCCCGGACGTGCTGTGCAACGTCTGCTCAGTCGTCGGCAGCGCGACGTCCCTCCCGGCGGCGGCGATGGCGCTCGCCGAATTTATGGCCCCGACCGCCATGGCGGCCGTGCTTGCGACGTTCCGGCAGGGGTTGGTCGGGATCGAGGAACCCGGTCAACGCCGCAACGGCGGCATCTGCGGCTTCCGCGGCCGCCTCGTCTCCGTCGACGTTCGCCGTCAGATCACCGGTGGCGCGTTCGATAATCGCGGCCAGGGCGTCATCCGAAATTGCCGGCGTCGGGTCGCCACGCAAACCGCGCACTGCGGCCACAACGGCCCAGGCGAGTGATCGCGGATCATTCCAGGGTTCATTGCGCAGCCGGTGGCGCCGGCGGCGCTGGCGCTCCGCAGGCGACATCGGGGTGTCGTGGATCGGGGGACGTCCCATGGGTTCGGTCACTTGATTGTTGGTGTCTTGGGTCATGTTATGACTCCTTTTCGTTACTGTCACGTTATATATAGTGTGACGGTAACGAAACTGCAACCCCGCAACCGTCCCGCCCTGCGGACAGCAAAAAACCGGGCACCCCGATCAAGAGGGCACCCGGCCGTTTGTTTGTCCCGCAGTTTCGCTAGGCGAGGAAGCTGCGCAGCATCCAGGCGTTCTTCTCGTGCAGGTGCATGCGCTGGGTCAGCAGATCCGCCGTCGGCTGATCGTTGGCCCCATCGGCCGCCGCGAAGACCTCGCGCGCCGTCCGCGATACGGTTTCCTGGCCCTCGGCGAGCTGCTGGATCATGTCCGTGGCGGCGGGCACACCGTCTGCCTCGGGGATCGAGGACAGTGCCGAGAAGGCCGCGTAACTGCCGGGCGCGGGGAATCCCAGCGCGCGGATCCGTTCGGCGATCTCATCCACCGCCAGCGCGAGCTCGTTGTACTGGACCTCGAACATCGTGTGCAGCGTGTTGAACATCGGACCCGTGACGTTCCAGTGGAAGTTATGGGTCTTGAGATACAGCGTGTAGGTGTCAGCCAACAGACGCGACAGACCGTCGGCGATATCGCGCCGCTGATCTTCGGGAATACCAATATTGACGCCAATCTGGCCTGGATTTTCGGACATATCCGCCTCCTGTCATGCGTGCCTTGTTTAGAACTATTCTAAATATGGGTCCAAGACGGCCGAATACAATGGCTCAGGAGAAGATTATTTTACCCCCGCCCGCCCGCCAAACGCGCGGCGTCGGGGCTTTGCCGCAGGCGCCACATGGCGACGATGCCGATGAACGGCCCCGGCGCCAGAATCACGAAGGCGAACCGCCAGCCCACGAGATCAGCCATCATCGGCACCAGATGGATGGTGACGAGGGTCAGCAGGAATCCGGCACTGGTCTGCACGGTCAGCATGGTGCCCACATAGGCCGGTTCGGAGAGCTCGGCGGTGCTGGCGGAGAATTGCGGCGAGTCCGCGACCACGGCGACACCCCAGACGATGCACAACGCCACCAGCGGCCAGACCGCACCGCCGAATAAAAACCCCACCAGCAGCGAACAAACCCCGCTGACGGCCATCGCCCAGATGGTCACCGTCGTGCGCCCGAAGCGGTCGGACAGGAGCCCGCCGCCGATGCAGCCGAGCGCCCCGGCCCCCATCACCACGAACGTCACCAGCGCCGCGAGTGCGGCCGTGTTGGTGTCGCCGCGCAGGGTCAGCCGGAAGCTCGCATCGAGGAACACGCCGATCCACGCCCACATGGCGTAGAGCTCCCACATGTGGCCGAGATAGCCGATGTTGGCCAACCGGAGTCCCCGCGCCGACCACGCGCGGAGCGCGGCATCCATGCGGAAACTCCCGCGGGCCGCGACGTTCGGGCCGACTTCGACCCAGATCATCGCGACGGCCGCGAGCGCCGCCGAGATCGACGCCGCGGCGATGGTGAACTCCCAGTCGATGCCGCCCAGCGCGTTGAACAGATGGGGGCTGGCCGACCCCAGGGTCAGCCCGCCGACGAGGCCGCCGAGCATCAGCCCCATATTTCCCTGGGACCAGCTGGCGGCGAGCTTCAGGCCCACCGGATAGATCCCGGCCATGCAGATGCCGGTCGCAAACCGCAGCCCGATCACGGCAAACGACGCCGGCTCGAACGCGAGGATAAGAATGTTTGCGCCCGCAGCCGTCAGGGCCGAGGCGATGAAAAACCGGCGCGGATCGAAGCGATCGGCCAGGCTGAACAAGGCACTGATGATGGTGCCGACCACGAATCCCGCCTGCACCGAACTGGTGAACAGGGACGCGATCAGCGGCGGCAGACCGACGCTTTCGCGCAAGGCCGGCACCACGGCGGAAGCCGAGAACCACAGCGCCATCGTGGCGACGGTACAAAAGGCGATGATCCCGAGCGAACGGGCGCGAACCGACAATAATCCCCACTTTGCCGCGTCTGGCGCAGGCACGAAAATCCTAGAGCGATTCGAGGCTCACCGCCCAATCAACGCCCCGTGTAGACGGTCGACGAAGGACCCTAGCTGAGTGCGCCGCAGGCCCGCTGGATGCGCGTGCAGGCATCTTCCAGCGTCTCGGTCGCGGTCGCGTAGGAGATCCGGAAATGGGGTGACAGGCCGAACGCCTCGCCATGCACCACGGCGACACCCTCGGACGCCAGCAGATAGCGCGCCACGTCCTCGTCGGAGTTCAGCACGTCGCCGTCCGGCGTCTTCTTGCCGAGCATGCCGGCGGCCGACGGATAGACATAGAACGCGCCCTGGGGGGTCGCACATTCGAGCCCATTGGCCTGGTTCAGCATCGACACGACCAGATCGCGGCGTTCCTTGAAGATAATGTTGTGCTCGGCGATGAAGTCCTGCGGGCCGCGCAGCGCCTCGACTGCCGCCCACTGGGAGATCGTCGAGGTCGACGTGGTCGACTGGGAGGCGATCATGTTCATCGCCTTGATCAGCTCCGGCGCGCCCGCCGCATAGCCGACCCGCCAGCCGGTCATGCAATAGGCCTTGGACAAGCCGTTCAGAGTCAGGGTGCGGTCGTAGAGTTCCGGCACCACCTGGGCGATCGTCGTGAATTCGAAATCGTCGTAGACGATCTTCTCATACATATCGTCGGGCATGATCCAGACATGGGGATGGCGCAGCAGCACCTCGCCCAACGCCTTCAGCTCGTCTGCCGTGTAGGCCGCACCCGACGGGTTGGAGGGTGAGTTCATCATCAGCCACTTGGTCTTCGGCGTGATCGCCGCCTCGAGCGCCTCGGGCGTGATCTTGAAGCCCGTCTCCTGGGTGGTGCTGATCACCACCGGCACGCCCTCGCAGAGCAGGGTGATATCTGTGTAGGACACCCAGTAGGGCGCCGCGACGATCACCTCGTCACCCGCGTTCAGCGTCGCGAACAGGGCGTTGTAGATGGTCTGCTTGCCGCCGCAGCCGACATGGATCTGGCCGGGCTCATAGTCGAGGTCGTTGTCGGCCTTGAACTTCTCGCAGATCGCCTCGCGCAACTCGGGAATGCCCGCCGGCGAGACATATTTGGTCTTGCCTTCGGCCATGGCGCGCACGGCCGCGTCCTTGATGTTCTGGGGCGTATCGAAATCGGGTTCACCCGCCGCGAGGCCGATCACATCGCGTCCCTGGGCCTTGAGCTCCTGGGACAGGGTGTTGATCGCGATCGTCGGCGAGGGCTTGATGCTGTTCAAACGTTCGGCAAGGAGAGCCATCGGATTTGGTCCGGTCTGGGTTGAATATTGGAATATGTCTGCGAGCGCGAAACCTAGTCCCCGTCCGGATTCTGCGCAAGCGTCTCCGCACCCGGTTCATCCCCAGTACGCCGCCTTGACGGGTTCCGGGTCGGCCCAAACGCAGTTCGGCGCGGGACATGCCCACGCCGAACCAGCAATCCTGCCGCTGACAGGGCACTTCTGGGGTTCTGGGAGATTACTCCGCAGCGGCGGATTGCCGTTCGTTTTTGCGCTGTTTGCCACTTTCCCAAGTCAGCCAACCGGCCACGGTACAGAACGCGACCACGGAAGCGACGAGGATTCCCAAGATGATTATGTTTTCAACGGGCATGGCGAATATCCTTCTTGAATTCGCCCCAACTTGCCGCCCGCAGGCCCCGGCTTCATTGATCTGGATCAACTTCTCCACCGCGACTGGTGACAGGTAGACTGGCCATCCGGCGCCCCCGCGACCTATATAGGTGCCATGGCTGATCTTGCAGAAATCCAGGCCAAATACCTGCCGATGGTCGAGCCGCAGCAGCGCCGTGTCTTCGCCGAGGATCACCCGGCGGGCACCGGCCCGGCGGGGTTCGAGCTGGTCTCCGACTACACGCCCGCGGGCGACCAGCCCCAAGCCATCGCCGACCTGATCGACGGGGTCAATCGCGAGGAGATGGACCAGGTGCTGCTGGGTGTGACCGGCTCGGGCAAGACCTTCACCATGGCCCATGTCATCGCCGAGACCGACCGGCCGGCGCTCATCCTGGCGCCGAACAAGACCCTGGCGGCGCAGCTGTTCGCGGAGATGCGGAGCTTCTTCCCGAACAACGCGGTCGAGTATTTCGTCTCCTATTACGACTACTACCAGCCGGAGGCCTACGTCGCCCGGTCCGACACCTATATCGAGAAGGAATCCTCGATCAACGAGCAGATCGACCGGATGCGCCATGCCGCCACCCGCGCCCTGTTCGAGCGCCGCGACGTGGTGATCGTCGCCTCGGTGTCGTGCATCTACGGCATCGGCGACGCGGAATCCTATCTCAAGATGACCAAGGTCTATCAGGTCGGGGACAAGGTCGACCGAACCCAGATCCTGCGGGACCTGACCGAGCTGCAGTACCGTCGCAACGATTCCGCGTTCTTCCGCGGCACCCTGCGTTCGCGCGGCGACACGGTGGAAATCTTCCCCGCCCATCTCGATGACCGGGCCTGGCGCCTGTCCCTGTTCGGCGACGAGATCGAGTCGATCAGGGAGTTCGACCCGCTGACGGGCACGACCATGGGTGAGCTCGAGCGGATCACGGTGTTCGCCAACTCCCATTACATCACGCCCAAGCCGACGCTGCTGCAGGCCGGCAAGACCATCAAGGACGAGCTCGCGGTCCGTCTCAAGCAGCTCCATGCCGAGGGCAAGCTGCTCGAGGCCCAGCGGATCGAACAGCGCACCACCTTCGATCTGGAGATGATCGCGGCCACCGGCTCCTGCCCCGGGATCGAGAATTACTCCCGGCACCTGACCGGCCGCAAGCCGGGTGAGCCGCCGCCCACCCTGTTCGAGTATCTGCCGCCCGACGCGCTGCTGTTCGTCGACGAATCCCACATCACCGTGCCCCAGCTGGGCGGCATGTTCCGGGGCGATTTGGCGCGCAAGGGCACCCTGGCCGATTTCGGATTCCGCCTGCCGTCCTGCGTCGACAACCGGCCCCTCAAATTCGAGGAGTGGTACGAGATGCGGCCCCAGACCGTCTATCTCTCGGCCACCCCGAGCGACTGGGAGCTGAACCAGACCGGCGGCGTCTTCGCCGAGCAGGTCGTGCGGCCCACCGGCCTGACCGACCCCGTCTGCATCATCCGCCCGGTCGAGACCCAGGTGGATGATCTGATCGCCGAATGCCGCGAGGTCGCCGCTGCGGGCTACAGGGTGCTGGTCACCACCCTGACCAAACGCATGTCGGAAGATCTGACCGAGTACATGCACGAGCAGGGCCTGCGGGTCCGCTACATGCATTCGGACATCGAGACCCTGGAGCGGATCGAGATCCTGCGCGACCTGCGGCTCGGTGCCTTCGACGTCCTGATCGGCATCAACCTGCTGCGCGAGGGGCTCGATATCCCCGAATGCGCCCTGGTCGCGATCCTCGACGCCGACAAGGAGGGTTATCTGCGCTCCAAGACGTCGCTGGTGCAGACCATCGGCCGGGCCGCGCGCAACGTGGACGGCCGGGTGATCCTGTATGCCGACGTCATGACCAAAAGCCTCACGGCGGCGCTCGAGGAGACTGCACGGCGGCGCGAGAAGCAGGAGATCTACAACGCCGCGAACGGCATTACGCCGGAATCGATCCGTAGCAACATCACCGACATCCTGAAGAGCGTGTTCGAGCGCGACCGGGTGACGGTCGAGATCGAGGATGACGAGACCACCCATCTCGTCGGCAAGGATCTGCAGACCTACATGGCCGACCTCGAGCAACGGATGCACACCGCCGCGGCGGATCTGGAATTCGAGGAGGCCGCGCGCCTGCGCGACGAGATCAAGCGCCTGGAGGCCCAGGAGCTGGCGGCGCTGGGCGCGGACCTGGACGGATCGCCCTGGCGTGAATCGGGCGGCAACGGCGAGAGCGCCGGCGACGTGCTGGCGGCCCAGCGCGCGGCGCGGACCAAGGCCAACATGACCAAGCGGCCGCAATCATCCGGCGGCCGCAAGGGCGGGCGCAGACGCCGGTCGCGCTAGTCCTTCTTAATCGACCGCAATCGCACCGATCTGCTGCAGCAGCGCCAGCCGGTCGCCCAGCACCCAGACCTTCGTGATTTTCCCGCCGGCCATGGTGAACATGGCGACCCCGGCATATTCAATGGGCGCACCCGTCGCCGCGTGGTCGAACAGCGGCCCGTCATGGGTGCCCGTATAGGTCAGGCGCGCGGCGGCCCGGTCGTCGGTGACGATGATCTCGTCGATCCGGTTGTGGAAATCCGGAAAGGCGTCGCGGATGGTCTGCATGTAGCCCGCAAACCCGTCATGGCCGTTTACCTGCAGGCCGATGGAGCCGCGGAAATCGATCGCCGGGTCGAGGATGTCGCGCATGGTCGCGTCATCCCAATTGTTCCACATGACATTGAAGAAGGTCTCGACCAGGCGCTGATTGTCGGCGGCTGACCCCGTGATGGTCACGACGGCGCCCCTACTTTTTCTTCCTCTTCATGAAGATGTCCGACATCCAGCTGCGGATATCGAGCCGTTCCTTGTATTTCTGGTGATAATCCTCGGCCTCCCAGAAGGTCGGCGCCGGCTCGATCGTGGTGACGATCGGGGCCTCGTACTTGCCCGAGGCCACCTTGGCCGCCTTCGAGACGCGCGCCGCATTCTCCTGATAGGGGTCATGGGTGAAGATGCACGAGCGGTACTGGGTGCCCACATCCGGGCCCTGGCGGTTTACCTGGGTCGGGTCGTGAACTTCCCAGAAAATATCGAGCAGCGTCTCGTAGGTGACGATCGTGGGGTCGAACTCCATATGCACGACTTCGGCATGGCCGGTGTTCGTGTGGCAGACCTCTTCATAGGTGGGGTTCTTCTTGGTTCCGCCGGTGTAGCCGACCCAGGTGCCGTGAATGCCTTCGACCTGATCGAAGATACGCTGGGGGTCCCAGAAGCAGCCGGCCCCGAATGTCGCGAGTGCCACGTATTTTCTATTCATGCCGAAGCTCCTTCTACCCGAATGACATAAGTGTGGACCGGCGGGGAAACAATGGCGGCCGCATCAGGCCACGCACGCACCAATTCTTCAGCTCACCCCTCAACTCACCGGCGGCTCCGCCAGGATCGCCACCCGGCCGCCGCTCATGAGTTCGATTCCGGCACCCTTCAAGGCGGCATAGGCGGCGCTGTTCACTTCGAAACGGGTGCGGAAGTAACGCGAGCTGGGCACCCAGTAACGCAGGCCGAGAATGATGGCGCCGTAGCTGAAATCATGGATACCGACCTGGGGCGCACTGCCCTCGGCCATGTCCGGATAGTCCGCGAGCGCCTTCGAGATGGCCGCGATGGCCTGTTCGGGGTCGCTGCCGGCGGCGATCACGATCTGGGATTCGACGATCCTGTGGGCGGCGGAATTGACCAGAATTTCCCCGACCACCTTGCGGTTCGGGATGGTGATCATCTCCTGATCCTCACCGATCAGGGTGGTCGCAGACAGGCTGACCTCGTCCACGACGCCGCTGACGTCCTGCACCAGGATCGTGTCGCCGACCGTGAAGGGCCGGGTCAGGATGATCACCAGACCGGCGCCGTAATTCGAGACCGGCCCCTGGATGGCGAAGGACAGGCCCAGGGCGGCGGCGCCGCCGAGCGCGACGATCGGCGCGATGTCGATGCCGAAATTGCTCAACGTGATGATCACCACGATGATGACCAGCAGGATCTTCGCCGCGTTGCCCGCGAAGCGCGACAGGGTGACATCCAGCTCCTTGCGCGCGCACATGTTCGTGATCCGCCGGCCGACGAAGCCCGCGAATTTGAGCCCGATGAACAGAATGACCAGCGCGCCGAGAATCTGCAGCCCGTAGGCGATCGCGAACTCGGCGGCGATCTCGATGATAGCGCCCACCATTTCGAGCTGGGTTTCGACTGTATCTTCCATGGTGCTTTCCTTGATCTTCCGGCGCCCTTGCCCGGGTTTTTCCGGCGCCCCTGCCCGACCCCTAACAATTGCCCCCGAACCTATCGCCAAACACACAGCCATACCAACCGAAGAAAGAGTCAAACCCCGCCGCCGCGGGGTGGATTATCGGCCAATAAAGCGAGGCTTATTCGCGACAAACTTCTTGAAACGCGGGCGATGGATCGCGATGTACGGGCATAGCGAAACCCTGGCGATTCCGCCTGGCACGATCGGGGCATCAACCCCGGGAGATCGAAGATCAGTTACACCGGCTTTCTTCTGGCAACGATCGGCCTTGCGCTGCTGCTGTTCTCCGCGGATTTCATGGTTCGCGGCGCGGTCGGGCTTGCGCGACGCATGGGCATGTCGCCCCTGATCATCGGCCTGTCCGTCATCGCCATCGGCACGTCCGCGCCGGAACTTGTCACCACGATCACCGCGACCCTGGAGGACGCGCCGGACCTCGCGCTCGGCAACGTCGTCGGTAGCAACCTGGCAAACATGTTGCTGATCCTCGGGGTCGCAGCACTACTGCGGCCGATCGCCTGCACGCCGAAGGTGATCTGGCGCGACGGGTCCATGGTCCTCGCGGCGACTGTGCTGTTCGTGGCCATCGCGATGACCGGCACGTTCATGCTGTGGCACGGGCTGCTCCTGCTCGCCGCGCTGTTCGCCTACCTGTTCCTCACCTACCGGGCCGAAAATGCCAGTACGGCAAACGGACTCCACGGCCATGAGGCCGATGACGTGTCCGGGGTACCCGAGCGGGTGTGGGTCGGCGCCTTCTACCTGGCCGGCGGCCTCGCCGGCACCGTGATCGGCGCCAAGTTGCTGGTCGACGGCGGCGTGAGCGTCGCCGAATCCCTCGGCGTCTCGAAGGCGGTTATTGGCCTGACCCTGGTCGCGATCGGCACCAGCCTGCCGGAGCTGGCAATCGTGATCGTCGCCAGCATGCGCGGACACAGCGATGTGGCGCTGGGCAACGTGCTGGGCAGCAATATCTTCAACCTGCTGGGTGTCACAGGCACCGTGGCGATCATCGCGCCACTGCCGGTGCCGGGCATCCTGCTGTCCTTCGATATCTGGGTGCTGCTGGGCGTGACCGTCCTGTTGTTGCCGATGATGCTGACCGAAGGCTGCCTCAGCCGCCGCGAGGGTGGCGTGCTTGTCTTCCTCTACGGGGTGTATTTGGCATTCCAGTTCGACAGCATTCGCTCCATGATCAGCTAACGCGGCACCTTCACGACGCATGGGCGCACCTTGTGGTCCGGGCCGCCCCACGGGTATTTAGCTGGATCAATGACCGAGCAAGCCGAACCCAGCAACACGGAAACCGCGGAAACTGACGGCGCGGAGCCGACCCGCGGCGTTGAAGTCATCCGTGCGCAATTGGCGACCCTGCCCCATGGCCCCGGCGTCTACCGGATGCTGAACGCGACGGGCGACGCGCTGTATGTGGGCAAGGCCCGAAGCCTGCGCCGGCGCGTCACCAACTACACGCAAGTCACCCGCCTGCCCTATCGGCTGCAGCGCATGGTCGCGGAGACCGTCTCGCTCGAAGTGGTCACGACCCACACCGAGGCCGAGGCGCTGCTGCTCGAATCCAACATGATCAAGCGGCTGGCGCCCCGCTACAACGTGCTGCTGCGCGACGACAAGAGCTTCCCCTACATCCTGATCACCGGGCATGTGGACCGGCAGACCACCAAGACCGGCGCTGAACCCGACGCACGCAAGGCGCGCGCGACCATCAAGACCCGCCGCCACAGCCGGTCCGGTGCCGACCCGGCGGACTGGCCCAGTGTGATCAAGTATCGCGGCGCGCGGACCCTGCCGGGCGAGTATTTCGGACCCTTCGCGTCGGCCGGTTCGGTCAACCGGACCCTCAACGCACTGGAGCGCGCGTTCCTGCTGCGCAGCTGTTCCGACGCGGTCTTCTCCGGCCGCACCCGGCCATGCCTGAAGTACCAGCTCAAGCGCTGCGCCGCGCCCTGTGTGGGCCATGTGAGCGCGGACGACTACACGACGCTGGTCGACCAGGCGCGCAACTTCCTCACGGGCCGCTCGCGCGAGGTGCAGGACGAACTGGTGGCGGCGATGCAGGGCGCCTCGGAGAAAACCGAATTCGAGGCCGCGGCGCGGTTCCGCGACCGGGTCCGTGCCCTGACCCAGATCCAGTCCAATCAGGACATCAATCTCGAGGAACTGAATATCAGCGATGCCGACATCGTCGCCGCCGAGCAGGATGGCGGGCGGACCTGCATCCAGGTCTTCTTCTTCCGGGCCGGCCGCAACTACGGCAACCGGGCCTATTTCCCGCGCCACGACAAATCGGTGCCGCTGGAGGACGTGCTCGGCGCGTTCCTGGGTCAGTTCTACGAGAACAAGCCCGCGCCCGCGGCCATCTTCCTCAGCCACAAACCCTCGGAGATCGCGCTGATCGCCGAGGCGCTGGGCGTGCGCGCCGAGCGCAAGGTGGCGATCACCGTTCCCCAGCGCGGTGCCAAGCGGAAGCTGGTCGATCATGCCCGCACCAACGCCCGCGACGCCCTCGGCCGCCGCCTCGCCGAGACCGCGACCAACCGCGACCTGCTGTCCGGGGTCGCCGAGCTGTTCGGCCTCGACGGTCCGCCGGGGCGGATCGAGGTGTATGACAACTCACATATCGGCGGCACCCATGCGACGGGCGCGATGATCGTGGCCGGCCCCGAAGGCTTCATGAAGGCGAATTATCGCCGGTTCAACATCAAGGGTGCCGCCACGGCGAACGCGGAGGGTTACAGCCCCGGCGACGATTACGCGATGATGCGCGAGGTCCTGCGCCGGCGCTTCTCCCGGGCCCAGAAGGAAGACCCGGAGCGCAGCCGCGGGCAATGGCCGGACCTGATCCTGATCGATGGCGGCAAGGGGCAACTGACCGCGACCCTCGAGGCGCTGCAGGAACTCGGCATCGACGATGTGCCCACCGTCGCCATCGCCAAGGGCCCGGACCGGGACGCCGGTCGCGAGCAGTTCTTCGTCGCCGACGGCGACCCGGACGGGTTCCAGCTGCCGCATGACGATCCGGTCCTGTATTATCTGCAGCGCCTGCGCGACGAATCCCATCGCTTCGTGATCGGCGCCCATCGCCAGAAACGGTCGAAGGCGATATCCCGGAACCCCCTCGACGAGGTGCCCGGCGTCGGCGCGCGACGCAAACGCGCCCTGCTCAACCATTTCGGATCGGCCCGCGCGGTCGCGCGCGCAGGACTGCAGGATCTGGAGAAGGTCGACGGCATCAGCGACACGGTGGCGCGGCACATCTATGATTTCTTCCACACCAACGAATAGCGCGCGTGGCGCAACGACAGCTGGCGATCATTCGACCATGACCATTCCCAATATCCTGACCCTGTCCCGCGTCGCGCTGATCCCCATCGTCGTCCTGATGCTGTTCGCGGACGACCCGGCGATGCGCTGGTGGACGTTCGCGCTGTTCGTGGCACTTTCCGTGACCGATTATTTCGACGGCTATCTGGCCCGCGCGCTCGACCAGGGCAGCGCGCTGGGGGCGCTGATGGACCCGATCGCCGACAAGGTGCTGGTCGCCGCGCTGATCGCAGGGCTTCTCGCGCGCGGAGACATCGCCGGCTGGGATGTGGCGGGCGCGATCCTGATTCTCAGCCGCGAGTTCCTGGTGTCGGGATTGCGCGAGTTCCTCGCCCAGCGCGACCTGCCCCTGCCGGTGACCAATCTCGCCAAGTGGAAGACCACGGCCCAGCTCGTGGCCCTGGCCTTGCTGATCCTCGCGCCGCTGGCCGAACCGGGCCAGCTGCTCGCGATCTCTGCAATCTGGTGGGTCGCGACGGCGCTGACCATGATCACCGGCTTCGACTATGTCCGCTCGGCCGCCCGGCAACTCAAACCTGCCGGAGGAGAACAGTGATGCGTATCGCAGGGATCGTCGGCTGGCATGACAGCGGCAAAACCACGCTCGTGGTCCAACTGGTCGCCGAACTGGCGGGCCGAGGCTATCGCGTCTCGACCGTCAAGCACGCCCATCACGTCTTCGATGTCGACACGCCCGGGAAGGACAGCTGGAAGCACCGGGAGTCCGGCGCCACCGAGGTCATGGTCGGCTCCTCCACCCGCTGGGCGCTGATGCACGAATTGCGCGGCGGCGACGAACCCTCGACCCGGGAGCTCGTTGCGAAGATGAGCCCGGTGGATCTGGTGCTGGTCGAGGGATTCAAGCATGAGGATCACGAGAAGATCGAGGTCTATCGGCAGGGCCTCAAGGATCCGCCGAACGCCCTGCGCGACCCGACGATCATCGCCCTGGCGGACGATGGGACGACGACGGGCCTGCCCGACAGGGTCCAGCGCCTCGACGCCGGCGACCCCGTCGCCGTCGCCGACTTCATCGAGCGGCACTGGGGCCTGACCCGCCCCGGTGACGGCGCCTCAGAAGCCGCATCCGGATCCGCGTGAACCGATGGCGCAGCTCTCCGATGATTGCTTCGAGGCCGACGGCGGCCTGATCCCCGTCGAGGAGGCCCTCGCGCGGCTGGAGGCGCGGCTCTCGACCATCGTCGGTGCCGAGAGCATCACGCTCGACAGCGCGGCCGGGCGCATCCTGGCGGCCGACATCACATCCGACAGGGCGGTGCCGCCCCACGACAATTCGGCGGTCGACGGCTACGCGGTCTATTTCGACGATCTGGACGCCGACGGCGAGACGCGGCTGCCCGTCGCGGGCCGGGTCGCGGCCGGGCACCCGCTGAACGGGCCCGCACAGCGCGGCACCGCGGTGCGGATCTTCACCGGCGCCCCTATCCCCGACGGCGCGGCCGGGCCGGACGGTGTGGCCGGGCCGGACGGGGCGGCAGGGCCGGATACGGTTCTGATGCAGGAAGACTGCCGGGCCGAGGAACATAACGGGCAGACGCATGTCGTGATCCCGGCGGGAATCTCACGCGGTGCGAACCGACGCGACGAAGGCGAGGATGTCGCCCGGGGCCAGGTCATATTGCGCGCGGGCCAGCGGCTGCGCCCCCAGGATATCGGGCTCGCCGCGTCGATCGGGCGTGCGGATTTTTCGGTGTATGAGAAACTCACGGTCGGCGTGCTGTCGACCGGCGACGAGGTGTACGAGCCGGGCGCCGCTGCGCCGGCCGGCGGCATCTACGACGCCAACCGCCACGCCCTCACCGCCCTCCTGTCGGACCTCGGCTGCGCCGTGCGCGACTACGGGATCGTCGCCGACGATGCGGATCGCATCGGCGCGGCCCTGACCCGGGCCGCAGAGGAATGCGATGCGATCGTCTCGACGGCCGGCATGTCGGTGGGTGACGAGGACCATCTCGCGGACGCCATCGCGCGGCTGGGCACGCTGCATTTCTGGAAGGTGGCGATCAAACCCGGCCGCCCTGTCGCCTTCGGACAGATCGGCGACACACCCTTCATCGGCCTGCCGGGCAATCCTGCGGCGATGATGGTGACCTTCCTGCGGCTGGCACGCCCCGCACTGCTGCGGCTCGGCGGGGCCACGGATGTGGCGCCGCGCCTCTACCAGGTCCGGGCCGGGTTCACCCATTCGAAGAAGGAGCGGCGGCGCGAATATGTCCGCGTCTGCCTGGCACCCGGCGACGACGGCGTGCTGGTGGCGAACAAGCACCCGCGCAGCGGCGCGGGGGTGCTCACCTCGATGGTCGAGTCCGAAGGCCTGGTTGAATTGCCGGAAGACATGACCCAACTCACGCCGGGAACGATGGTATCTTTTCTTCCCTTCACGGAAGTGGCGCGATGAAAATTCTCTACTTTGCCTGGATGCGGCAGCGGATCGGCCTGTCGAGCGAGACGGTCGAACTGCCCGCAGACGTCGCGACGGTCGATGGCCTGATCGACTGGCTGATCGGCCGGGGCGAGGGTTATGGCGCCGCCTTCGAGAAGCGCGACGTGATTCGCGCCGCCGTGAACCAGGACTATGTCCCCTTCGACCACCCGGTCGCCGACGGAGACGAGATCGCATTCTTTCCGCCGGTCACCGGCGGCTGAGGGGCAGACTCCGATGATCCGCGTGCAGGAAGATGACTTCGACATCGGGGTGGAGATCGCCGCCCTGACCGCCGAGAAGACGACGATCGGCGGCGTGGCGACCTTCACCGGCCTGGTCCGGGACATGGCGCCGGTCGACGGCGCGGACCAGCCCGTCAGCGCGATGACACTCGAACATTATCCGGGCATGACGGAAAAGAAGCTCGGCGAGATCGAGGCCGAGGCCAACCGCCGCTGGCCGTTGGATGCGAGCCTGATCATCCACCGCTACGGGCGCCTGGAGCCAGGCGATCAGATCGTGCTGGTGGCCTGCGCATCGGCCCACCGCCAGGCCGCGTTCGACGCCTGTCAGTTCCTGATGGACTGGCTGAAGACGGACGCGCCGTTCTGGAAACTGGAAGACACCGACGCCGGCGGAGTGTGGGTCGAGACCCGCGCCACCGACGATGCAGCGGCGGCGCGCTGGAAACGAGAATCCGAGCCCGGCGAATGAACAGGGTTCCGGCCTCAACCATCACCTGCCCGCATTGCGGGCACCGGCAGACGGAAATCATGCCGACGGACAACTGACAGGTTTTCTATGCGTGTCGCTCGTGCAGCGACATCCTGAAAGCCAAGCCTGGCGATTGCTGCGTGTTCTGCTCCTACGGCGACGTGCATTGCCCGTCCGTTCAGGAGCGCACCGCGACCGGCCGCGAATAAGCCAGAGCTATTCTGCTTCTATTCTGCTGCTATTCTGCCGCTATTCTGCGGCGGCGGCTTCTGCACGACCATTCACCTGGTCGTCATAATCCTGCATCAGGGTCTTCGTGATCTCGCCCACCGTGAAGGTGTGATCATCCGCGATCTTCGCGATCGGGGTGACCTCGGCCGCCGTGCCGGTGACGAACATCTCGGTCGCCGTGCTGAGCTCCTCGGGCATGATCGCCCGCTCGATGACCTCGTAACCGCGCTTCTTGGCCAGCGCGATCACCGATCGACGGGTAATGCCGTCGAGGAAACAGTCGGGCGTGGGCGTGTGAATCTTGCCGTCGATGACCAGGAACATGTTGGCGCCGGTCGTCTCGGCGAGCTGTCCGCGCCAATCCAGCATCAGGGCATCGGAATAGCCCTTCGCCTCGGCCGCGTGCTTCGACAGGGTGCAGATCATGTAGAGACCCGCCGCCTTGGCGCTCACCGGTGCGGTCTTCGGATCCGGCCGGCGATAGATCGCCCAGTCGAGATCGATGCCCTTCATCCGGGCTTCCGGCGTGAAATAGGACGGCCAATCCCAGACCGCGATCGCCACCTGGATTTCGCACTTCTGCGCCGACACGCCCATCTGCTCCGGGCCGCGCCATGCGATCGGGCGGAGATAGGCATCGGTCAGGCCGGCGCGGCTGAGCGCCTCGCGGCATGCGTCGTCGAGTTCCGCGACGGTGTAGGGCACCTCGAAGCCGAGAATCTTGCCCGAATTGTGCAGGCGTTCATTGTGGGCCGTGAGTTCGAAAATCTCGCCATTGTAGGCGCGCATGCCCTCGAATACCGCTGACGCGTAATGCAGCGCATGGTTCAGGACATGCAGCTTGGCGTCGGCCCAGGGAACGAAGTCGCCGTTGAACCAGATCACCCCGTCGCGATCATCATAGGGAGTTTCGTGCATCTCTCAGCCCTCGAAATATATGGTCCCGGGAACCAAACCCAAGGACGAAAAGTTACCTCAAAAGGTTGCGTCAGGTAACATTGCAATCTAATTATGTCAGTATGGTTGACCTTAAATCAAGCCCCGATACCGCTCCCTTCCGCGAAGAGGACCTCCGCCAGGGCATCGAACTCATGTTTTATGCCTACCGGGATTTCACCGACGAGCCCGACGCGATCCTCGAGCAATATGCGCTCGGGCGAGCTCATCACCGGGTGATCTACTTCGTCGGTCGCAATCCCGGCATCAGCGTCACCGAGCTGCTGGACATCCTGCGGATCACCAAACAGAGCCTGTCGCGGGTGCTGGGCAAGCTGATCGAAGACGAGTTCATCAACCAGCGCGCCAACCCTGCCGATCGTCGGCGCAAACAGCTCACCCTGTCCGACAAGGGCAAGACCCTGGAACATGATCTCACCTCGACCCAGATGGACCGCTTCGTGCGCGCCTACCGCGAAGCCGGTGACGATGCCGTCGAGGGGTTCCGGCGGGTGCTGACAAGCATCATCAATCCCGAGGATCGCGCACGGGTCCGCCCCGCAACAATCCGCCGTAGCTAGAGACGGAATCGCGGATCGGAGATAGAGTCCCGACGCGATGGAAGAAAGCCCGCATATACTTGTCGTCGACGATGACCGCCGGCTCCGGGACCTGCTGCAGAGGTTCCTTTCGGAAAGCGGTTTCCGCGTCACGGTTGCGGACAGCGCGTCCCAGGCGCGCGAGAAGCTTGAAAGCTTCCAGTTCGACCTTCTGGTCCTCGACGTGATGATGCCCGGCGAAAGCGGTCTCGATCTCACCTCCGGATTGCGCAAGACCAACCCGGTCCCGATCCTGTTGCTGACCGCAATGTCCGAACCCGAAAACAAGATCGACGGCCTCGAACGCGGCGCCGACGACTATCTGACAAAGCCGTTCGAACCACGCGAATTGGTGGCGCGCATTCGCTCGATCCTGCGCCGCGCGCAGATCAACGTGCGCGAAACCAGCGCGTTCAGGTTCGGAACCCACACCTATGACACGCAACGCCAGATCCTGACGGGCCCGGACGGCATGATCCCGCTCACAGGGGCAGAGGCGCGTTTGCTCGACGTCCTGGCGAGCACACCCGGTGTCCCCGTCAATCGTGATACCCTTCAGGAGAGAAGCGGAATTACCGGCAGCGCCCGCGCGGTTGACGTGCAGGTCACGCGGCTCCGTCGCAAGATTGAACCCGACCCACGAACCCCCCGTTATCTGCAGACGATCCGGGGACAAGGTTACGTCCTATGGCCCGACTAGAGGCGCTCATTCGCGTGCCGCGCATTCTGCGGCTGACGCTCAAGCAATTGCTGCCGCGCGGGCTGCTTGCGCGCTCCCTGTTGATTATCGTCGTGCCCCTGGTCCTTCTCCAGGTGGTGAGCGGTGTCATCTTCTATGACCGCCACTGGTCGAATGTCAGCCGCCACCGCGCGACGGCGCTGGCTGGCGATATCTCGATGGTGATGGCGCTGATAAACGAGGACCCCGGTTCCGGCAATCAGTCCGAGTTGTTTGAGCTCGCGCGCCGCACGCTCGACCTGATCCTTGAATACAAGGTGGGCACAATCCTGCCCAACACGCACTTTGAGCCGGCGGGAAATCTCGAGATCACCCTGTCACGCTCCCTGCGCGAAATCGTGCAGCGGCCCTTCGTGATCGACACAGGCAGCCAACGCGATCGGGTTCTGATCGACGTGCAGCTGTCGTCCGGGGTCCTGAAGGTCTCTGCAAACGAAGAGAGATTGATCAGTTCGACGACCAAAATTTTCATCTTCTGGATGATCGGGACGTCGCTGATCCTGTTCGCGGTGGCGACCCTGTTCATGCGCAACCAGGTGAGCCCCATCCGCCGGCTGGCGACCGCCGCAGAGAATTTCGGCAAGGGCCGGGACACGCCGAATTTCAGGCCGTCGGGCGCCACCGAAGTGCGCCAGGCAGCCAGCGCGTTCATGGCTATGCGCAATCGGTTGGAGCGGCAGATTCAGCAACGCACGGACATGCTCTCCGGGGTCAGCCACGATTTGCGCACGCCCCTGACCCGCATGAAGCTGCAGCTCGCCATGCTCAACACCAACACGGAGATCGACGAGCTCAATTCCGACGTGGCCGCCATGGAAAGCATGATCGAAGGCTATCTGAACTTCGCCCGGGGCGAAGGCACCGAGGAACGACAACTCATCGACGCCGGCACGCTGCTCGAAGAGGTCGCGCATGACGCACGCCGAAACGGCGCGGATATCACACTTCACATCGACGAGCCGGTCGAATTGCCCCTGGCACGGGCCGCCCTCAGGCGCTGCCTGACAAACCTCGCCGACAATGCGGCACGCCATGCAGAGAAGATCGAGATGGGGATGCGCCGCAACGGCAGCGTTCTCGAAATCATGGTGGATGACGACGGCCCCGGAATCCCCGAAGACATGCGTGACGAGGTGTTCCGGCCCTTTTTTCGCCTGGATGAGTCACGCAACATGGAAACCGGCGGCACAGGCCTCGGCCTCTCGATTGCCCAGGACATCGTCCATGCCCATGGCGGCGAGATCAGCCTCGGCGAATCTCCGGCGGGTGGTCTGCGGGTCCTGATCCGAATCCCGATTTAGCCGAGCCGCGGCCGTACAACCGCACAGAGATCAGAACAAACGCCCGCCATTCGGCACCGCCTGATCGATATTCAGCAGGACCACGGCGCCGTCGGCATCGGGAAAGCCGAGCACCAGGATTTCCGACATGAACTTGCCGACCTGCCGGGGCGGAAAATTCACAACGGCGGCGACCTGGCGGCCGACCAGCGCCTCGGGCGTGTAGTGGATTGTCAATTGTGCCGAGGATTTCCGGATTCCGATCTCGTCACCCAGATCGACCCACAATTTAATCGCCGGCCGGCGGGCCTCGGGAAATGGTTGCGCGTCCACGACAGTGCCCACGCGGATATCGACCTTCTGGAACTCGTCGAATGTGATCTCGTTCATTGCGCTTCATCACCGGCCCGAACGTCGGTGGTCCGACGAAGCAACGGGCCGATAAGATCGATCGCACGGCCCAGGTTTCGGTCGAGTGATGCCATGGTGACAGACAGATCGGGCGTGTCGTCTCTCAGCCAGTCCCGCTGCGTCGCCAGCCATACCGCCGAGAGCGCCTTGGCAACAAGCGCACCCGGAATGCCCGTGCCAGGATAGCCCGCAGCGGCTGCCAGGAACGCAAACGAGCGCTGACTTTGCGGCAGGCGCTGCAGGAGGGTCTTCGGGTCGGCCGGGACCTCACGAACCAGGCGCAGAACGGCGTCCCTGTGGATCTGCAACGCTTCAAACCGCCGCATCAGGATATCCAGCAGCTCGTCATACCGCGCTGTCGGATCCGACCCCGGCTGCGCATCCGCGCAGGCCATCACATCGACGCGGCGGGCGTAAGCGTCGAGCAGTTGCCCCCGGTCGGCGCAGACCGCATAGGCGTCCGGCGTCGTCATCCCGGCCTGCGCGGCAACGGCATCGAGCGCGACCCCGGACCAGCCATCGGTCATGACCGTGTCGAGCATGGCGTCGATCAGCCGGTCGATCGGGCGGGTCAAACTGTCGTCTGTGTCATCTGTCATGTGGGTATGTCGAAACCTACGCCAGACAATCCGCCCTGTTAAGGGAAACGCTAGCCGGCGAGTTCGCGGGACCGTTCGGTTGCGCGCAGGATCGCCCGCGTCATCAGCTCGGTGAGCCCGTCGTCCGACATGAGAATATCGAGGGCCGCCGCCGTCGTCCCGCCCGGGCTGGTCACATTCTCGCGCAGGGTCGCAGCCGCGTCCGCGCTCTGTGCCAGCAATTCCCCGCTGCCGGCGACTGTCTCACGGGCGAGTTGCATCGCCAATTCCGGCGACAGCCCGGCAGCGATCCCCGCCGCAGCCATCGCCTCGACCAGATGGAACACATAGGCGGGCCCGCTTCCCGATACGCCTGTCACGGCATCGATCAGGCCTTCGTCAGCCACCCACGCAACCTTGCCGACCGCCGTCATGAGCGCTTCGCAGGCGTCGCGCTGGGCCTCGGTGACATGCTGGTTGCCGGTCAGGACGGTAATTCCCCGACCCACGGCTGCGGGCGTGTTCGGCATGGCGCGAACAATCCGGGCGTCGGCGCCCAGCACGGCCTCGAAGGAGGCAATGGTGCGTCCGGCGGCGATCGAGAGAAACACCGTGTCGGGCCGCACGATGGCCGGATAGGGTGCGAGCACCTCATCCATGACCTGCGGCTTCACGGCCAGCACAACCACCGACGCCACGAAACTGTCCGGGATATCCGCGAATGCTGCCCCACCGGCAACCCCGTCCGGCAGGTCCGGTTGCATGGGATCCACCACGAAGATGGCATCGGGCGACGTGCCCCGTCCGATCCAGCCATCCATCAATGCGCTGCCCATCTTGCCGCAGCCGACGAGCAGTATCGATTCTTGTCGTGTCATAGTTTTTCGTCCGCTGAACGGGTCAGGCTTCGCCGACCGTATCGAACATAATCGAACTCACGGCCGTCTGGGCTGACTGGTTGCCCCAGACCACATACTGGAAGGCCGGGTAGAATCGGTCGAGCTCGTGCACCGCGATGTCGACCATGTCCTCAATTTGCTCTGCCGACACGCCGCCGCCGCGTAGCAGGAGTGCATGGCGATACGCCGGCAGCCCGTCCTGCGAGCCGATGTCGAAGTGACCGATTCCGAGCCGTTCGTTCAGCACCGCGAGCAATTCATGCACGGCACCGCGCTTTTCGGGTGGCGTGCGCATGTCGAAGGCGCAGGTCAGCTGCAGGGCGCCGATGTCGTCGATCCAGCTGAATACCGCATGATAGTCGCACCAGCGTCCGCCAATCTCGGCCAGCAACTCATTCCGGCCAACCCGCTCCTGGGCCCAGTCGCGCATCGCAATCATCTCCTCGGTCAAATCGAGGGGATGCAGGGTCTGGTCGATGACGCTTTGGGACAGATTACCCATGGGGGAGAGGCCTCCTGAATGCGGCTTGCGCGTGTCCGCCCCGTGACCCCCAATATCTTGTTATATCAACAAAATATTGTGTGTCATGAGCGTCTAACCACTACAGAAAGTAGACTGTCATGAACGCCAACTGCGCCGCAACCGCCGCGCCTGTGGACATTCCCTGCTAATTCGAAACCCGGCCAGAACGGCCGGTTGCCGGGTATCAGCCCTCGGCAGCGTCGGGTTTATCGGCTGATTTGGCAGATGATTTCGGGGCTGATTTCGGGGCCGCCTTGCGTGGGCGCGCCGCAAGCTTCTTCTCGAGTACCGCCACACGCTTTTCCAGGACTTCCTGCTCTTCGCGTGCCTTGATCGCAACCGCCTCGACGGCCTCGAACTCCTCGCGGCGGACAAGATCCATATCCGCCATCACACGCGACAAGCGCTGTTGCACGAGCGCCTCGATCTCTTCGCGCAGGCCGCTGGCAACACCAGCAGCGCCGTTGGCCAGACGGGCCACATCATCCAACAATCGGTTTCGGGTCTGCATGTCGGAAACTCCCTATTCGATGGAGCGACACTACGCCCTTCCGCCACGGGCGAACAAGGCTGCCACATTGCCGCAGCGATCTGCGAAAGCCTATAAAGCCGAAGGAGAGACGGGAGCAGCCAATGCATGTCGTAACCGGCGGGGCCGGGTTTATCGGATCGAACCTCGTGGCCGCGCTGGCCGAGCGCGGCGGCGCGCCGGCGATTTGTGATTTCGACGATGACCCATTGGCCCGCAACATCGCCAAGCGTGGCCCGTTCGAGGTGATCGCGCCGGACGCCCTGATGGACTGGCTGGCGGGTGCAGACGATCCACCCGAAGCGGTGTTTCACATGGGGGCGATCTCATCGACGGTCGAACGCGACGTCGACCTGATCATGCGCAACAATTATTTGCTCAGCCTGCGGCTCTGGGACTGGTGCACCGCGAACCGGGTGCCATTCATCTATGCGTCCTCCGCCGCCACCTATGGCGGGGGCGAACGCGGCTTCGACGATGCCAACGATCCCGACGCGCTGGCGCGCCTCAGGCCGCTCAACCCCTATGGCTGGTCAAAGCTTCTATTCGATCGCGCGGCGCTGCACATGGCGGCTGCCGGACACGCGCCACCGCAATGGGCCGGCCTGCGGTTTTTCAACGTCTACGGACCGAACGAATATCACAAGGGCGGTCAGCAGAGCGTGGTGCCACAATTCTGGCAGCAGATTCGCGAGACCGGCGGCGCCCGCCTGTTCAAATCCCATGACCCAGACTACGGCGATGGCGGCCAGCTAAGAGACTTCGTGCATGTCCGCGACACGGCGTCGGTCATGCTCTGGCTGCAGGCCAATCCGGAGATCAGCGGGATATTCAACCTGGGCACCGGCCAGGCGCGGTCATTCGACGACATCGCAGGCGCGATCTTCGATGCGATGGGTGAGGCATCGAAGATCGAATACATCGACATGCCCGACACCGTGCGCCATCAGTATCAGTACTTCACGGAAGCGCGAATGGACCGCCTGCGCGACGCCGGATACGATCAGCCCTTCACGTCCCTCGAAGACGGCGTGCGCAGCTATGTGCGAGACCATCTCGCGACCAACGACCCCTATGTCTGAGCGTTCATGACCGGACCGATTCCATTTCCCGAAATTGACCCCGTGGCGATCGCGATCGGGCCTTTCGTCGTGCGCTGGTACGCGCTGGCCTTCATCGCCGGGTTGCTCGCCGGCTGGGGCTATATGCTGACCCTGCTGCGCCGGCCGCCGGTGACGATGACGTCCCAACAGGTGGGAGACTTCTTTAGCTGGGCCATCGTCGGCGTCATCCTGGGCGGACGACTGGGGTTCGTCGGCTTCTATCAGCCCGATTATTTCCTCGCCAATCCGCTGCAGATTCTGGCGGTCTGGAATGGTGGCATGTCGTTCCATGGCGGACTGCTCGGCGTCGTCGTCGCGACCATCCTGTACGCCCGCAAGCAGGGCATCATGGTTCTGACACTCGGCGATCTGGTCGCCGCCGCCGCCCCGATCGGTTTGTTCCTCGGCCGCCTCGCAAACTTCATCAACGGCGAGCTCTATGGCCGCGCAACCGACGTCCCCTGGGCTGTGGTGTTTCCCGACGGCGGCAATCTGGGCCGCCATCCAAGCCAGCTGTATGAGGCAGGCCTCGAAGGCCTCCTCCTGTTCGTCATCCTGTTCGCACTCGCCCGGTTCGCCCGCGCACGATACCGGCCCGGCCTGCTAACGGGTGTGTTCCTGGTTGGTTACGGATCGGCGCGAACCTTCGTCGAGCTCTTCCGCCAGCCCGACAATTATGTGGGTGACGGCGGGTTCCTGCTCTGGGGCTCCACGATCGGCCAATGGCTGTCGACACCGATCGCCATTGCCGGTCTGATCTTCATCGTCTATGCGGTGACCCATGCGCATCTCGACAACAGCCACACCTCCGACAAACGGGGCGCGGCCAGACCGGCCCCATAGCGGAATTCGGACATGGATAGCGGACACCCGGTCGTCCGCCGCCTGACCGGCCTGATCTCCGAACGCGGCCCCATCAGCGTCGCGGATTTTATGGAGATTGCGCTCGGCGATCCCGACGGCGGCTATTACGCCACCCGCGACCCGTTTGGCGTGGACGGCGACTTCACGACTGCGCCCGAGATATCCCAGATGTTCGGTGAACTGATTGGCCTGTGGTGCGCGGACACATGGCAGCGGATCGGCGCGCCGGAAGCGTTCGCGCTGATCGAGCTGGGACCCGGTCGCGGCACATTGATGGCGGACGCGCTGCGTGCCATGGCCAGCGCGCCGGATTGCCTGACGGCGGCGCGTATTCATCTGGTGGAGAACAGCCCGACCCTGCGCGACGCGCAAAAACAGAAACTCCACGCCCATGATGTGACCTGGCACGAACGCCTGCCGGCGCCCGGCGATACCAGCTTGGGCAGTTTGCCCGCAATCTTTGTCGCCAATGAGTTCCTCGATGCCCTGCCGGTGCGGCAGTTCGTGAAGACCGGCGACGCCTGGTGTGAGCGTCTGGTGGCACATGACCGCGCGGCAGATGTCTTCGCCTTTACCCCGACCGGGACGGCAATCCCCGGCGGCCCGAATGCGGACCGCCTGCTCGCCGATGCGGACGAGGGAGATATTTTCGAGGAATCCCCGGCGGTGATATCCGTCGCCGGCGACATCGCGGCCCATATCGCAGCCCATGGGGGTGCGGCTCTATTCGTCGACTACGGGCATCGGCGGACCGCGATCGGCGAGACGCTTCAGGCCGTGCGCCAACACCGGCCAATCGACCCGCTTGAAGCCCCTGGAATGTCCGATTTGACCGCCCATGTGGACTTCCAGCGCGTCGCCGAGGTCGCCGGCGACCACGGCTTGCGATCCCTCGGGCCGTTGGACCAGGGCGCCTTCCTGCAACGCCTCGGCATCCGCGAGCGGGCCGATATCCTGCGTCAAAAGGCAGACGACCGGCAGTCCCGTGACCTCAACGCGGCACTGACGCGCTTGATCGGGTCATCCGAAATGGGCACCCTGTTCAAGGTAATGGCCCTTTCCGAGCAACGGATCGAGCTTCTCGCAGGCTTCGACTCCCAATCCTGACCATCATGCATGATCCTCACGCAAGCGCTGACAATCTGGGGCAAATTCCGGGTGTCCAGCATCGCTTCCTGTCCCGCGCCGGCGGGGTCAGCGCGGGCATATATGCCGGTCTCAATTGTGGACTCGGTTCGGACGACGACCGCGCCCACGTGATCGAGAACCGCGCGCGGGCGGCGCGCGCGGTCGGGGCGGACGACGATCAGCTTCGCACCCTCTATCAGGTCCATTCCGCCAACGTCGTCGACGCCGAGGCGATGGATCCGGGCAACCCGCCCCAGGCCGACGCGCTCGTTTGCACCCGCCCCGGCATGGCGATCGGCGTCCTCGCGGCCGATTGTGCGCCGGTCCTGTTCGCCGACCCCCAGGCGCGGATTGTCGCGGCGGCCCATGCCGGCTGGCGCGGCGCCCTGGATGGCGTGGTCGAGGCGACGGTGGCCGAGATGGAAGCGCGCGGCGCCGAGCGAACAAGGATCACTGCTGCCGTCGGGCCGTGTATTGGTCCCGGCTCCTATGAAGTCGGCCCCGAATTCCCGGATCCCTTTCTGGCGCAGGACGCGACAAACGAGATATTTTTTGCGCCGCGGCCGGGCTCCGACCGCCTGCTGTTCGACCTGCCGGGCTATGTCCGAACCCGGCTGGCGCGGGCAGGCATCAACGCCCACACCGCGACCGGCCACGACACCTATGGCGACGAGAATTTTTTCAGTTACCGGCGCAGCTGCCACCGGCATGAACCGGACTATGGCCGCAACCTGTCGCTGATCATTCTGGATGCCAAGGACTAGCGCATGCCGTATCTGATCATGCTGATATTCTTCACGCTGGCGGCGACGATGGTGAGCTGTGCGATTTAGCCTGCTGCTGCCGCTCCTCGTCATTCTGACCGCGTGCCAACCGGTGCCACGCGTGTTCGAACGCGCGCCGGACACCGAAAACAGGCTGTTGCGGCTTTCGGATTTACCGGGAATCCTGGTCCAGCCGGTGGCCGATGCCCCCGCGGCAACCGCCGACGGCCTGGCCCGCAAGATGGTCGAAGCCCTGATCGAGCGCGACGTGCCCGCCTTTCTGACCAGCCGCAACCGGTCGAGCATGACCCTGACCGGGACGGTGATCGATCCGGGTCGCGACGCACATATCGCATGGGTCCTCTACGACCCCCAGGGCGAAGAAATCGGGCGCTACGAGCAGACCCTCGAGGGCACCCCAATCGCGCCATGGGCGCAGGCGGACCCGAGCCTTTTGGAGACCTTCGCAACCGGCGCTGCGCCGCAAATTGCCGCCTACATCCAGGAAGATGTCAAAGCCGAAGTGGTGACGCCGGCGATCTTTGTGGGTGCGGTCAGCGGCGCGCCGGCAAATGGCGGGCCACGCCTGGAAGCTGCGTTGCGGCAGGGCCTGCGACGCCTGGGTGCGCGCGTCGCGACGGTGCCGAGCGATGAAACACTGATTGCGACGGCCGAGGTCCGCGTGTCACCGATGCCGAATGATCGCCGCGAAGTCGCGATCGCATGGGCCGTGGCAGACCCGTTCGGCGCCGAAATCGGCAAGATCGACCAGGCGAGCCCCTTTGCCACAAGCGTTGTCGAGAACAGCTGGGGCGAGCTCGCACGCGAGGCCGGGCTCGCGGCCGCGGCCGGAATGGTCGAGCTGGTCTCGCGGATCGACTGGCGCGATGGATTCGTCGCGCCGGAGACCGAAGAAGATGACGGAAACACCAACGGTGACGACACGGCGAAGCGGTAAATACGGCACCGTTATTATCCCCAGCGGAGGCATGTTTACAGCCCCCTGCCGGGTTGATACTTTCCGGCCGCGCATGGGGTCGGTTGCAACAACCGCATCCTCTCGAGCGTTCGAAACATGCCCGTGTCGCCAGAGGGCGGCATTCAGGGTTCGGGGGTACGGTCGATGAAGGTGCTGGCATGCAACAGCAACCGCCCACTTGCCGAGGCAATTTCGGCATATCTGAATATCGAGCTGACACAGGCATCCATCCGACGGTTCTCGGACATGGAAGTGTTTGTCGAGATTCTGGAGAATGTGCGCGGTGAGGACGTCTTTGTCGTCCAGTCCACATCCTATCCGGCCAACGACAATCTGATGGAGCTCCTGGTCACCCTGGACGCCCTGCGGCGTGGCTCCGCACGCCGGATCACGGCGGTGATCCCCTATTTCGGATATGCCCGACAGGACCGGAAAACCGGGCCGCGGACGCCCATTTCGGCGAAGCTGGTCGCCAACCTGATCACCCGCGCGGGTGCCGACCGGGTGCTGACACTCGACCTTCACGCCGCCCAGATTCAGGGGTTCTTCGACATCCCCGTCGACAATCTCTTCGCCAGCCCGCTGTTTTCGGAAGACATCGAAAGCCAGACGAGTGACGACGAATTGGTGATCATATCGCCCGATGTGGGCGGTGTTGTGCGCGCCCGGGGGCTGGCCAAACGCCTTGACGCCGATCTCGCGATCATTGATAAGCGCCGCGAACGGGCTGGCGTCTCCGAAGTGATGAACATCATCGGCGACGTCGAGCAGCGACGATGCATCCTGGTCGACGATATCTGTGATAGCGCCGGAACATTGTGCAACGCCGCAACAGCGTTGATGAATCAAGGCGCCAAATCGGTGTCCGCCTATGTGACGCACGGTGTGCTGTCGGGCGGCGCGGTCGGGCGGGTTGCGGCATCTCCGCTGGAAACCCTGGTGATGACGGACTCGATACAGGCAACCGAAGCGGTGCGTGTGGCGAGCAACATCCGGCAATTGACGGTCGCCCCCCTGCTGGGCAAGGCGATAGACCGCATCAGCCGCGAAGCCTCGGTTTCAAGTCTGTTCAATTAGGATCGGCGCATCCGGCGTCGATAATTAACCGTCCCGGTTGTGGCACCCTTGGAGGCATGGCCGGGTCAGAGGAGTGAATCATGGCGGAAACCGTGACGTTTAACGCGGAATCGCGCGCACAGGTCGGCAAGGGGGCCGCCCGTGCAATTCGCCGGACCGGCAAAGTGCCGGCGGTGATCTATGGCGCAAACAAGGACCCCGAACCCGTTACCATCAGCCCGGCGCAGTTGCGCGCCGCGCTCGCACAGCCCGGCTTCTTCGCCACGCTGTTCGACATGGACGTTGAAGGTAACCAGCAGCAGGTCTTGTGCCGCGAACTGCAGGTGCACCCGGTCACCGATGTGCCGATGCATCTGGATTTCCTGCGCGTCACCGAACGCACGCGCATCAACCTGGAAATTCAGGTCAACTTCACGAACGAAGAAGAATCCCCCGGCCTCAAGGGCGGCGGCGTTCTCAATATCGTTCGACACGCGGTCGAGGTTGTTTGCCGCGCCGGTGCGATTCCCGAGGAGTTCGTGGCCGATCTGACCGGCCTGGACGTCGGCGACAGTATCCACATCTCCGACATCACGCTTCCCGACGGGGTCAAACCGACGATCACGGATCGTGACTTCACCGTCGCAACCATTGCCGCGCCGACAGTCGCGCCGGTCGAAGAAGAAATCGACCCGGATGCCGAACTCGAAGAAGGCGAAGAGGGCGAAGAGGGCGAAGAAGGTGAAGGCGAAGGCACCGACGGCGAGGGCGACGAGGACTAACCCGCCGTCCCACAAACGGGCGAGCAGAACATGCGATTGGTTGTGGGCCTCGGAAATCCCGGCCCGAAACACCGAAACAACCGACACAATATCGGTTTCATGGCGGCGGACGAGATCGTCCGCCGCCATGGCCTTTCTGCGCCCCGCGCCAAGTTCCAGGGCGACGTCAGCGAGGGCCAGATCGGCGACGAACGGGTCATTGTCCTGAAACCCGCCACCTTCATGAACGAATCCGGCCGCGCGGTCGGAGACGCCGTGCGCTTCTACAAGCTGGCACCCGCGGACGTCATCGTGATCTATGACGAGATCGACCTCGTCGCGGCCAAGCTCAAGGTCAAACAGGGTGGCGGCAACGCCGGGCATAACGGCCTGCGCAGTATCGACGCCCATCTGGGCGACAAGAATTACTGGCGCGTGCGCCTCGGGGTGGGTCATCCCGGCGACAAGGCGCAGGTCAAAAATTATGTGCTGGGTGACTTTGCCAGGGCCGATCAGGACTGGCTCACCCGCGAACTGGACGCGGTCGCCATTGAACTGCCCGCCCTGTTCGAGGGCCGGGCGAGCGACTTCATGAGCCGGGTCGCCATGGCCGTTCATGGGGCTGCCCAGGGCGACACCCAAAAAGAGACGACGCCCGCTGGAAAAGCGGCCGCACCGAATTCCGCTGCCGCACCGGCAGCCTCATCCGAACCGGACACCGCGATGGGCAATGCCCTGTCGCGCGCCATGAACCGGCTGCGAGGACGCGACTAACATGGGTTTCAATTGTGGGATCGTCGGTTTGCCCAATGTCGGCAAATCGACGCTGTTCAATGCGCTGACCGCAACCGCGCAGGCGGAATCGGCGAACTATCCGTTCTGCACCATCGAGCCGAATGCCGGACGCGTGGCGGTCCCGGACGACCGGCTGGCCGTACTCGCCGGTTTGGCAAAATCCGCCGAGATCGTCCCGACCTATCTGGAGTTCGTCGACATCGCCGGCCTCGTGCGCGGCGCCAGTAAGGGCGAAGGGCTGGGGAACAAGTTCCTCTCCCATATCCGCGAGGTCGATGCCGTCTGCCATGTGCTGCGCTGCTTCGATGACAGCGGGATCACCCATGTCGAGGGCGGCGTGGATCCGGTGCGCGATGCGGAGATCGTCGAGACCGAATTGCTGATCGCCGATCTTGAGGCCATGGAGCGCCGGGTCGACACCACCGAGAAGAAAGCCAAGGGCGGCGACAAGGATGCCCGCACCCAGCTCCAACTGCTGACGCCGGTGCTGGCCGCCCTGCAGGACGGACGCGCGGCCCGGACCGCCAGCATCCCCGACGACCTGCACGCGGAGTTCCAGCAACTGCAGCTGCTCACTTCCAAACCCGTCTTGTATGTCTGCAACGTGGACGAGGATTCCGCCGTCGACGGCAACGCCCACACGAAGGCGGTCGCCGAGATGGCGGCCGCCAACGGTGCCGGGATTGTTATCGTATCGGCGGAAATCGAGTCCGAGGTGGCACAGCTCGACGACCTCGCCGAACGGGCCGAGTTCCTCGAAGGTCTGGGACTGTCCGACACGGGCCTCTCGCGGGTCATCCGCGCCGGCTACGAGCTGCTCCACCTGATCACCTTTTTCACCGTCGGACCCAAGGAAACCCGGGCCTGGACGGTCGCAGGCGCGGCCACCGCCTACGACGCGGCCGGCCGCATCCACACGGATTTCCAGAAGGGCTTCATCCGCGCGGAGACGATCGGATATGGCGACTATATCGAGCATCGCGGCGAACAGGGCGCGCGCGACGCCGGCCGCATGCGGCAGGAAGGCCGTGACTACAAGGTCCAGGATGGCGACGTGCTGCTGTTTCGCTTCAACGTCTAGCGCTCTAGGATAATTCAGAAACGAAATTTGAACCTGGTTCGGGAGAAACAAAAAATGGGTAAAGATCTAAAACTGAAGGCCGCAGACGGGCATGAACTCGACGCATACCGGGCCGAGCCTGACGGCGTCGCGCGCGGCGGGATCGTCATCATTCAGGAGATTTTCGGCGTCAACGACGACATCCGCGAGACCGTCGACAACTTCGCCAAGGAAGGCTACGTCGCGATCGCACCGGCCTTGTTCGACCGTCACGAGCGCGACGCGGTCCTCGAATTCAACGAGGACGGCATGGCCAAGGGCCGCGCGCTCAAGGGCGCGCTGGACTGGGACGATGTGGTCAAGGACGTCGACGCGGCGATCGCAGAGATCGACGGCGTGGGCAAGATCGGCGTGGTCGGCTTCTGCATGGGCGGCTCGGTCGCATGGTTTGCGGCAGCGCGTTCGTCCGTATCAGCGGCGGTCTGCTACTACGGCGGCGACATCCTGACGAACAGCGGCGAGACGCCCAAATGTCCCGTCATGTTCCATTGGGGCGCCGAAGATGCGGGCATCCCGCTCGACGGAGTCCACAAGGTCGAGGCCGAACATTCCGACATTCCGAGCTTCATCTATGAGGGCGCGGGACATGGCTTCAGCTGCTCGCGCCGCGGCTCCTACCACAAGGAAGCGGCCGGCCAGGCGATGGGGCGTACGCTGGAATTCCTGACGGCGAATATCGGCTAGCGGACCCGCTAGCTTCCGGGCGCGTCAGCAAAAACGAGGAAGGTCCCGCAGGCCTCCTCCGATGAGACAATCACCGCATCGGTGCTGTCGCGCTCGAACGCCACCTGCTGACCGGAAAGATACAACGCCGTCGCCTGGGTGTCGGCGACCTCGAGGGTCAATGCCGCCAGCCGCGGCAGCGGCAGACTCTCGTCGATGGTCTTGTCGTAATGCCGTTCCGGGAAGGTCTTGGGCGTGACGAACCACAATTCGTCACGGCCCGTGTCGACTGTGATGTTGCCCTTGCGCTCGTCGCCCGACACCGCATCCTCGCCAAACAAGCGAACATAGGCATCCCGGACGCCGTCGAGGTTTTCCATCACGATGGTTACTTCCGAAATACGGCGCGCGCCGTTGGGGTGCGACAGCCAGCTCGCACGCCTGATTTTTTCCGGCGTGAGATGTTCGCACGCGAAGGTGTTCAGGCCCGGCGTGAGGTCGCCCGGAATATAGACATTCCGGAACTGCAGGGTTTCATCCCCCTCATCCGTCTCGAGCAAACGCTGAAGCTGCTCGGCCGGCGCGGCATCCATGCCCTGCGCCTGAAGCCAGCGAAAGGCGGCTTCAGCATCATCGGTACCCAGCGCGACGTTGAGAAGTCCCTCCCCGGTTTCCAGGAATTCGTCGAGCCGGTGAATATACTGGGACGGGTCAACGACACCGAGCAGTTCCACATAATCATGCTCGAACATGATCGTGTAGTTGCCGGTGCCCCAGCCGATGTGGCGCCCACGCGGTGACATGGTAAATCCGAGGCGCGTGAAGGTATCGCGCGCCGCATCCAGATCGGCGACACCAATCAACGCATGATCGATTCCGGCAATCGGACGATCGGTCACTGTGTCGTGGCCGTTCGCGTCTGGCATAACTCACTGCTCCCCGGGCAACCACACTATCCCCGCATGAGGCCGGGTTGCCGTTTGGCCCATTCTATTACGTCCGCGCCGATGCCGGAAGGACACCCACGCAACCATATGATTTTAAACGGATTTAACCGAGAACGCGGCCGGCAATCGTGGACAACCGGTCGATCACGGCCGGATCACGCGCGTCCGGCGCCGTGATCAGGGCGTTGTCGAGACTGGTCTGACAATTCCGGGCACAAAGGTCGCCGCGCCCCGCCAGCCGCGGCGCCAACGCACGCACCAGGCTGCGCGCCTTCTCGGCATTGCTCATGAGAACTTCGATGATCCGATCGACCGTCACATCGTCATGGTCTTCGTGCCAGCAATCGAAATCGGTGACCATCGCAACCGTCGCGTAACAAAGCTCGGCCTCGCGGGCGAGCTTCGCCTCGGGCATGTTCGTCATGCCGATGACCGAACAGCCCCACGACCGGTAGAGTTCTGACTCCGCGCGCGTGGAAAATTGCGGCCCCTCCATCACCAGGTAAGTGCCGCCCCTTGAGATGTCGATATCCAGGCCATTTGCCGCGGCCTCGATATGGTCCCCAAGCCGGGCACAGACCGGATCGGCCATCGAGACATGGGCCACGAGACCAGACTCAAAGAAGGATTTAACCCGCGCGAATGTCCGGTCGATGAATTGATCGACGATCACGAAGGATCCGGGTGCGAGGTCCTCGCGCAGTGACCCCACGGCCGACAGCGAGACGATCTCCGTCACCCCGGCCTGCTTCATCGCATAGATATTGGCCCGGAAGTTCAGCTCGGACGGCGGCACCCGGTGACCGCGACCATGGCGCGGCAGAAACACGATCGGAAAACCATCCAGCGTGCCGAACATCAGCTCATCGGACGGGTTGCCGAACGGCGTCTCGACCGCCTCCCAGCGCACATCCGTCAGGCCCTCGACGTCGTATATTCCGCTGCCGCCGATGATCCCGAGCATCGGCGGCACGCCAGCGTGATTGGCTTCCATGTGGCGGCCTATTGGGCGCGCGGCAGGAGGTCGAGCATCTCGGCGGCGCGCGCCGGCTCGACCGGTTCGGCGTCGAGCTCACGCATGATCCGAACCGCCTTGTCGACGAGCTGTCCGTTGCTCGCGAACTCACCCTTCGTCAGATAGAGATTGTCCTCGAGCCCGACACGTACATGGCCGCCATTGTTGACGACTTCGGCCACGATCGGGAACTCCCAGCGGCTGATGCCGAAGGCCGCCCAGTTCGCATCTTTCGGCAGCATCGAGTGCATCACCTGCACCATTTGCGGCGTCGCGGGCGACCCCCATGGAATGCCGAGGCAGAGCTGGAAGAGCGGCGGAGATTCGATGAGACCGTTCTTGATCATGTCCTTCGCAAGCTGGATATGGCCCGGCTCGAACACCTCGATCTCCGGCTTCACGCCGGCGTCCTTGATCAGATCCGCCATCCGGCGCAGATGGGCCGGCGTGTTCATGAACACGGCTTCGCCGAAATTCATGGTCGCCACATCGAGCGTGCAGATGTCGGGGCGCAGGTCGAGCACATGGCGGACACGCACCTCGGGGGTGGACAGAGACGTGCCCGGCCCGCCGACGGCGGGGTTCTCGTCGCTGGGGACGTAGCGGCCGCCCTCGCCGGTGGTCAGGTTGATCAGAACATCGCAATCCGCGTCACGGATACGCTCGACCACCTCACGGAAATAGTCCGGGTTGCCCGAGCGCGACCCATCGGGCTCGCGTACATGAATATGGGCCACCGCGGCCCCCGCCTTGCGCGCCTCGATCGCGGAATCCGCGATCTGCTTCGGCGAGATGGGGAAATTCGGATGGTCCTGGAAATTCTGGTGACCGCCGGTCACCGCACATGTGACGATGGTTTCACGCGCCATCTGATCCTCCCAATGCGATTGTTGTGTTGTTGCTTGCGGCCGAGTTTAGCGAATGCGCGCGAACGCGCTTAACAAAAAGGCCGCTTGCGAGCTCGCAAACGGCCTTTTCATTGAACTTGTCTCGGTCAGTGGTCGATGTTCGCCCACAATTTGCGCTTCCCGGCATATAACAGCGCGCTGAGAATGATCATGAAGATCACGACCTTGAAGCCCATCTTCTTGCGTTGCTGCATCTCGGGCTCTGCCGTCCACTGCAGGAAATTGACCACGTCGGTCGCCATCTGGTCGACGGTCGCGGCGGTGCCGTCCGAATACTCGACCCCGTCCTCGAAGAGCGGCTGCGGCATGGCGATGAACCCGCCACGGAAGAACGGGTTGTAGCTGGCCCCGTCCGGCACCTCGACACCGTCCGGCGCGTCGGCATAACCGGTCAGCAGCGCGTGGATATAGTTCGCACCGTCGGGATGGACCTTCACCTGCAAGGACAGGTCGGGCGGGTTGGCACCGTTGTTCGCGGCCTTGGCGGCCTCTTCATTCGGGAATGGCGACACGAAGTTATCGGACTGGATTGCGGGGCGCTGGAACATCTCGCCCTCGCTGTCCGGACCGGCTGTGACTTCGAAATCAGCGGCGATCGCCTTGATTTCCCCCTCGGTGAAGCCGAGCGCACTCAGGTTGCGATAGGCAACCTGCTTCAGCGCATGACAGCCCGAGCAGACCTCCAGATAGACCTGCAGGCCGCGCTGGGCGGAATGCACGTCTACGGTCCCGAAGATCCCCGAGAAGTGCCAGTCGCGCTCTTCGGGGTGCTTGGTGTCACCGGCGGCTAAAGCGGCCGTTGATACCATCGCTGCGACGGCTGCGAAACCGGCCACCGCCGCTGTGCGGCGCAATTTGGAAACGATACCCATTACGCCTTCTCCATCGGCTTGGCAGTTGCCGAAGCGCCCGCATTTCCGCCCCCGAGAACGGATTCTGAAATACTCTTGGGCACTGGCTTCGGTCGTTCGAAAACGCCGAGCAACGGCAGCAAAATAATGAAGTGGAAGAAGTACCAGAAGGTCGAGAGGTAGCCGAGGTGGATCACCTTCAGGGCCAGGCCTTCAAAGACCAGATCGTCCGGCGCGCGCCCGCCGACCCAACCGAGAAGGAGGCAATCGAGCAGGAAGATCCAGAAGAACCACTTGTAGACCGGCCGGAACTTGGCGCTACGCACCGGTGACTTGTCGAGCCAGGGCAGAACGAACAGCACGAGGATCGCACCGAACATGGCGATCACGCCGCCCAGCTTGGCCTCGATGAACCAGATGTCGAAGTTGATCGAACGAAGGATCGCGAAGAAGGGCAGGAAATACCATTCCGGCACGATATGCGCCGGCGTGGTCAGGGGCTGTGCCGCCAGATAATTCTCCGGCTCGCCGAAGAAATTCGGCGCGAAGAACACGAAAAACGCGAAGATCGTCACGAAGATCGCGAGGCCCGCGCTGTCCTTCATTGTGTAATAGGGATGGAAGGACACCGTGTCCTGCGGCCCCTTCGGATCGACACCCAGCGGGTTGTTCGACCCCGACACATGCAGCGAAATCACATGCAGGATAACCACCCCGAAGATCAGGAACGGGAGCAGATAATGCAGCGCGAAGAAGCGGTTCAGGGTCGCGTTATCGACCGAGAAGCCACCCCAGAGCAGGGTGACGATTGAATCGCCCACCAGCGGGATCGCCGAGAACAGGTTGGTGATCACCGTGGCACCCCAGAAGCTCATCTGGCCCCAGGGAAGCACGTAGCCCATGAACGCGGTCGCCATCATAAGAACGAGGATGATGACGCCCAAAATCCAGAGCAGCTCGCGCGGGTTCTTGTAGGACCCGTAATACATGCCGCGGAACATATGGATGTACACCGCGATGAAGAAGAAGGTGCCGCCGTTCGCGTGCATGTAGCGCAGCAGCCAGCCGAAATTCACATCGCGCATGATGCGTTCGACCGAATCGAAGGCCAGCTCGGTGTTGGGCTGATACTGCATCGCCAGGAAGATGCCCGTGATCATCATCAGCACGAGCATGAAGGTCAGGATGGCACCGAAGTTCCAGAACCAGTTGAAGTTCTTCGGGGACTGGAACTCGGCATATTCCTTTTGCAGATAACTAAAGACCGGCAGGCGGGAGTCGATCCACTTGACCAGGCCGTTGCCGACGGGTGTTTGGTTTCCAGCGCTCATGATTCGCCTCAGCCGATCTTGATTTTGGTGTCAGTCAGGAACGCATGCTCGGGCACCGGCAGATTAAGCGGTGCCGGTCCTTTCCGGATGCGACCAGCGGTGTCGTAGTGCGAACCGTGGCAAGGGCAGAACCAGCCGCCCCATTCACCGCGCGGCTCGGAGGCCTTCTGGCCGAGAGGTACGCAGCCCAGATGGGTGCAGACCCCCACGATGACGAGCCACTCGGGCCGGTCCGTGCGCTGCGCATCCGTCTCGGGATCGCGCAGATCACTCAACGGCGTATTCACCGCCTCGGCGATCGCCGCTGGCGTGCGCCGGTCTACAAAGACCGGCTTGCCGCGCCATTTCACCGTGACCCGCTGTCCGACTTCGACCTGCGACACGTCCACCTCGACCGAGGAGAGCGCCAGAACGTCGGCGGAAGGGTTCATCGAATCGACGAACGGCCAGAGCGCAATCGCCCCGCCTACCCCGGCGAACGCGCCGGCGGACAGGTAAAGGAAATCGCGTCGGCTCCCAGAATGATCGTCGTGATTCTGAGTATCATCGCTCATGAGCAAATGTCCTTGGTTCGGCGGTCTGCGTCCGCCTTGAGACCTGTTGTGCACATGGTCTTTGGGTATGGGATTTTCCGAGCCTCAGCAATGTGACACCGTGCCGCAACAGGATATGTCCCCCGCGTCGCGATCCGTCTGCACGCTGTGACCAGAATGCCCCCCTGGAACCATGTGTGCCTTACACTTCGCCCGGATATAATCGAAGTCCAAAGCGTTTGCCAAGCCCGCCTTGAACGCTTCTCCACAACGTTTTGCCGGTCCGCTCACCGGCATCAGGGATCACCGCCGTGCGTATTGCCCTCTACCAGCCCGACATTCCCCAGAATGCAGGCGCTATCCTCCGCCTGGCCGCGTGCCTCAACATCCCCGTGGACCTGATCGAGCCAGCCGGCTTTGTGCTGCACAATCAAGGCGTACGGCGCGCCGGGATGGATTATCTGGAACAGGTGAACCTGTCTCGTCATATCTCCTGGGACGCATTCGAGGCCGGTGTGACACCGCCGCAAAGACTGATCCTGTTGAGCACGAAGGCGACAGAACGGCACATTGACTTTGCCTACCACCGCGACGATACGCTGCTGGTCGGACGCGAGAGCGACGGGGTGCCGGAATCGGTGCACGGACGGGTCGACGCGCAGGTGCGGGTACCCATGCAGGCGGACGCGCGCTCGCTAAACGTTGTCACGGCCCTGGCGCTCGTGCTCGGCGAGGCGTTGCGGCAACAGGATGGATTTCCCGATCAAGGGTGTCCGGCTTAGGGAGCGAGGTAAAGTCCATGACGAACGAGAATCACAAACCACAGGCGGCGGCATGGTTCGCGCAGTTGCGCGACGATATCTGCGCCGCGTTCGAGGCGATCGAAGACGATCTGGAGGGCCCGGCAGCCGGCCCCATGACCGACCGGCCCGCAGGCCGTTTCGAACGGACGAGCTGGGACCGGCCCGACCAGGACGGCGCACCAGGCGGTGGCGGCGTGATGTCGGTCATGCGCGGGCGCGTGTTCGAGAAGGTCGGCGTGAATGTCTCAACCGTCGAGGGCGTCTTTTCCGAAGATTTCCGAAAACAAATTCCGGGTGCGGCGGAAGACGGGCGGTTCTGGGCATCAGGTGTGTCGCTGGTCGCCCACATGCAATCGCCGCTGGTCCCGGCCGTACACATGAACACGCGGCATATCGTGACGTCGAAAAGCTGGTTCGGCGGTGGCGCCGACCTGACGCCGATGTATCCCGATGATGATGACACGGCTCAGTTCCACAGCAGTCTGCAGGCGGCATGTGACGCTCATGACCCGGACTATCACCCCAAATTCAAGGCCTGGTGCGACGAGTATTTCCATCTCAAGCATCGCGACGAGCCGCGCGGGGTCGGCGGCATCTTCTACGACTATGTCGAGACCGGCGACTGGGACGCGGATTTCGCGTTCACACAGGATGTGGGCAAGTCGTTCCTCGATGTCTATCCACGCATCGTGCGCCGGCACATGAACAAAAGCTGGACCGACGATCAGCGCGCCCACCAACTGCAACGCCGCGGCCGCTATGTGGAGTTCAACCTGCTTTACGACCGGGGCACCCAGTTCGGCCTCAAGACCGGCGGCAATGTCGAGGCGATCCTGATGTCGCTGCCGCCGATGGTTTCCTGGCCCTGAATACTTTTCGCCGAAATTCGCTTCGCGCAGAGTTTCTAACTCGCCCCGCCTGGGCTAGTTTCAGCACAGATATACGGTGCCCGGCCCTCCGGACGGGCGCCGACGCAGGATTGGAGAGACCATGACCCGCATTTCACGTTGTCTGATCACGTCACTCGCCGCAGCCATGCTGTTCGCGACGAGCTGGATCATCGCCCCTGCGGCGATCGCGCAGTCCCTGCCGGTCGATGCCTTCTACGGGCATTATCAGGGATCCGGCGTGGCCGAAAACAGCGATTCGCTCTATTTCGGCGTTACCGTCAGGGACCTCGACGTCAAAATCGGCGCCGAGGGGGCCGGGTTCTACGTCGAGTGGACGAGCGTCATCCGCGGTGGTGGCGATCCCAACAACCCCGATATCCGCCGGCGCACCCAACGCATGGACTTCACGGCTGGTGCTGCCGCCAATGTGTTCAACGCGGTCGGCCGTCAGGACCCGCGCACGGACGGCCTCGCCTGGGCCCAGGTTCACGATCAGACCCTGTCGGTGCATGTGATGCAGATCACTGCGGCGGGAGGATATGTGATCCAAACCTACAATCGAACCCTTGAAGGCACGGGCATGCGCCTCAAGTTTATAAACATCGCCAACGGCGAACCCCAACGCGAGGTCGATGCCCGGCTGGTCAAGGTCGGGAACTAGGCGCGCATTCTTTATCGACGGACACCCGGCATGAAATTTCTGCACGTCACACGTACACTGCTCGCGGCGAGTGTGTTTCTCGCCTCCGGGGTCATCCTGGCCGGCGCCGCCCACGCAGACGATACGATCGAGAAATTCTTCGGCAACTATGTCGGCGCAGGCAACGCCACCATCGCCGATGGAGACCGCCGGGAAACCCGCGACCTCGACGTGACGGTCGAGCGGTTCAAGAATGAAGGCTTTACCCTGAAATGGATCACGGTCATCCGCGATGAGAATGGCGGGCGCACTGGCACGGACGTGAAGCGGCGCGAAGTGGAAGAGAACTTCATTCCGGTCGAGGACAAGGAGAATGTCTTCGTCCTGTCCCCCAAGGGCGGCCTGTTCCAAAAATCGGAACTGCCCAATCCGCTGCGCGGCGACGCGGTTCGCTGGGCGGCGATCGAGGACAATGCGATGACCGTCTATTCGCTGGCGATCAGCGCAAGCGGCGGGTCGGAGCTGCAGGTCTATCGGCGCTCATTGACCGACAAGGGCATGGCGATCTCGTTCATGCGCCTGCAAGATGAAGACGTGAAGGTCCGCATGTCGGGCGACCTGGTGCGCACGAAATAGGGCGCAATTCGCTCATCGTCATGCGCGGACTTGATCCGCGCATCTCGCGACAAACACCCGAACGGTTGTGAAAAGATGCCCGGGTCAAGCCCGGGCATGACGGTTTTTGGAGGCGGGTTTCAAACCCGCCCGCCCGGAAGACGCACGCTAGACCACGGCCCGGCGCGCAAGCTCGTTGAGACAGGCGTCCCTGTCGGCCACGAACCCGCCCGCGATCCACCAGGCCTCGATTTCTTTTAGAAGACGGCTCACGTCAGGCCCCTCGGGTACGCTGGCGGCGATCACATCTGCACCACGTATTGGGAAGGTGGGAACGGCCTCCGTGTCCGGAAACGCCACCAGCGCATGCCAGGCGTCTACGCGAAGATGATCGCCGGTACGGCCCGTGGTGATTTCATCCGCCCAGTTCAGCAACGCACGATCCCGCCACCGCGCCGCACCCATTTCGTAGAGACGTGCCATCCACGCGTCTTGCGGAAGATCGGGTTTGATATCGTCCGCGCGCTTGTTCAGGTCGCGCAAACGCTCCCCGTCCCGGTTGGAGAGGCGCAGCCGCGTGGCAATATTTTCGCCATGCGCTTTGGCATCGACGAGTGACGCCAACCGGCGCAGCGGGTCGGCGCCGGCGACCACCCCTTCAACCGTGACCAGTCCGGCGAGACGGTCGCAGCGGGAAAGCCAGGGGAGTTCCGTTTCCAGAATTTGCGCGTCCAGCAGCAGCATCCACGTTGCCGCCGGGGTGGCCGCCGCCAACAGTTTGAAGATTTCCTCGCGCATGCGTTCGCCCGACAGCGTTGCGAGGCTGCCCGCCAGCTTCGTGCAGGCCGCCTGCCCATCCGGATCGATCTCGCCATCCTCGATCTGCGCGTGGAACCTGTAGAACCGCAGAATCCGCAACGCGTCTTCGTGGATGCGTTCGTTGGCGTCGCCGATGAACCGGACCCGCCGCGCCGCGATGTCCCCCGCGCCACCGAGCGGGTCAAAGACGTTGCCGTCGAGATCGGCATACAGCGCGTTCATGGTGAAGTCGCGCCGCGATGCGTCCGCCGCCCAGTCATCGGTGTAGGCGACGCGCGCGTGGCGGCCGTCGGTCTCCACATCCACGCGAAGTGTCGTGATCTGGAACAGCTTGTGCCCGAACCGGGCGACGACCGTGCCGTGTTCGATGCCGATTTCCAGAACGGTGATGCCGGCCGCCTCGAGCCGCGCGAGCGTGATATCGGGGGGATGGACCGTGGCGAGATCGACATCGACGACCGGGCGATCCATCAGCGCATCGCGCACGCAGCCGCCGACACAGAGCAAAGCGGGATCGGGATCCCCCGCCCCCTGCAGCGCCGCGAACACGGCATGCAGGTCACGGTCCGCCATCCATGCCTGCTGTGAAATGGTTTTGGTCGGATTCATAAAAAGACCGGCGCCTAGCGCCAGCGCGCCGTCTGACCGGTCAGGACCTCGAACAGGTTGACCAGCATGCCCGCGGTCGCGCCCCAGATGTATCGGTCCTCGTAGGGCAGGACATAGAAAAAGCGGCGCTTGCCCTGGAACACCCGGCTCTGGCGCTCGTGATTGGCCGGATCGAGGATGAAGGCGAGCGGCACCTCGAACACGTCGGCCACTTCGCCCGGATCAGCCACCACATCGAAACCGGGCTCGACGAAGCCGACCACGGGCGTGATCTCGAAGCCCGTGCGCACTTCATATGTGTCCAGCCGCCCGATCACCTCGACCGCGGCGGGCGGCAGGCCGACCTCTTCTTCGGCCTCGCGCAGGGCGGCGGCCTCCGGGTGGGCGTCGCCGGGATCGATGCGGCCGCCGGGAAAGCTGATCTGCCCGGCATGGGCGCGCAGATCCGCCGCGCGCTCCGTGAGCAGGACCGTGATTCGGTCGCCATGGTCGAGCAGCGGCACGAGGACCGCAGCCGGGGTAAGCGGCGGGTTCGGCCGCATGCCGATTTCGTTCAGATCGTGGTCGCCGCGCCGATTGGGCGCCACCTCGCCGGGGGCGGCATCGGAATCATCATGCAGCATCTGGCTGACGGCCGCGCCGCTGCTGCGCCGGACATCGAGATGGGACTGGGTCGCGAGAATCCGCGCGGCGATCCCCGCGCGGTCGGGAGAATGCGCGGTCATGGCCTTGCTGAATCCCCAGCCTGCTCCAGCTCAAAAAACATCCCGTCACTCCACACGCCAAACAATCCTCTATCGGGGTCATGAACGGCCAGCTCGGCCAGATGGTAATAGACCGAACGGGTCAGCAAGGCCTCGAGCCCGTCGCGTACATGCACATAGGGTGAGGGTTCGCCGGTCGATTCGTCGAACGTGATGCGGAGCGGATTTTCTGCGCCCGCCGTCACCATTTGGTCAAGATTGGTGCGGAAACTGAGGACCTGGTCACGGTCTTGTCCGGTCGCGTCCATCTCGACCGCCGTGAAGGGCGCATCATCCACATCGATGCGACCGCGTTCGACAGGCGTCTCGAGCCAGTATTGGCCGTCGGCATCGCGTTTGAGCACCGATGAAAACAGCGTGACCAGCGGTTTACGCCCAATTGGAGAGCCGCGATAATACCAAGTCCCGTCGCGCCCGATGCGCATGTCGAAGTGACCGCAATCGATCGGTTCACGCCGGGAGGGGCCTTGCGAACGGGTTTTGCCGATCCGTTCGAAAAGGCCTTGGGGATTGTTGGTGTCGGAGCCCATGGTTCGGTCACAGTAGCATTCGCAGGAGCAAGGTCATGCCCACAGATGATGTCGTGCGTTCGGAACTCGATCTTCCGGTCACGGATTCGATTTTCGCAGATATCGAACGCGTAAGCGAACAACTCTCGGCCGTGCGCACCGGGATCGGTCGGGTCATTTTCGGCCAGGAAGAGGTGATCGACGAGACGATCATCACCCTGCTCGCCGGCGGGCACCTGCTGCTGCTCGGCGTGCCGGGCCTCGCGAAGACCCGGCTTGTTGAAACGCTGGGCACCGTGCTCGGGCTCGACAGCCGCCGGGTGCAGTGCACGCCCGACCTGATGCCGGCCGACATCATCGGCTCGGAAATCCTGGACGAGACCGAGGACGGCCGGAGTTTCCGCTTCATCCCCGGGCCGGTGTTCACCCAGATGCTGATGGCCGATGAGATCAACCGCGCCAGCCCGCGGACCCAGTCGGCGTTGCTGCAGGCCATGCAGGAGCGCGAGGTCTCGGTCGCCGGTCACACCCATGCGCTGCCGAGCCCCTTCCATGTGCTCGCCACCCAGAACCCGATCGAGCAGGAAGGCACCTACCCCCTGCCCGAGGCGCAGCTCGACCGGTTCCTCCTGCAGGTCAATATCGGCTACCCCGACCCCGAGGCCGAACGGCAGATGCTGCTCGTGACCACGGGGATGGAAGACCGGACCCCGAGCCAAGTGATGGACGCGACCCAGCTGATGGCGGCGCAGCAGCTGGTCCGGCGGCTGCCGGTCGGCGACAGCGTCGTCGACGCCATCCTCGCCCTCGTCCGCTCCGGACGGCCCGGCACGTCCGACCGCGAAGATGTTGCCAACTGGGTAGCCTGGGGCCCCGGCCCGCGCGCCAGCCAGGCGCTGATGCTCGCCACCCGTGCCCGCGCGTTGCTGCAGGGGCGCATCTCGCCGTCGATCGATGACGTCGTAGCCCTGGCGCCGGCGATCCTGCGCCACCGCATGGCCCTGAACTTCGCCGCACGCGCAGAGGGCCGCACGCTGGACGATGTGATCGACGGCCTCTGCAGCCCGTTCAAGTAGACGACACCCGATATGTCACCCGCGCCTGAACCCGCAACGCGCCGCAGCGCCGAAGAGGCCGCGGCCGCGTTTCCGCCGCTGCTCGTCGCGGCCGACCGGGTCGCATCGACCGTCGCGCAGGGCGTCCATGGCCGCCGCCGGGTCGGACAGGGCGAAACCTTCTGGCAGTATCGGCAGTTCGCGTTTGGCGACAGCCCGCGCGACATCGACTGGCGCCGTTCGGCGCGCTCGGATCGCCTGTTTGTCCGGCAAACCGAGTGGGAAGCCGCACAAAGCGTGTGGCTGTGGCCCGACCTCACGGCCTCGATGCGCTACAGCTCCGGCCGCAACCTGCCCGAGAAACAGGACCGGGCCGCGGTCCTGGCCCTGGCGCTCGCGTCGCTCCTGACACGCGGCGGCGAGCGGATCGCACTGCTCGACAAACCGGACGCACCCGCCACCGGCCGCGCCGCACTGGACCGCATCGCGATGACGGTGATGCACGACATGGCGCGCGACCCCGAGAGCTATGAAGTCCCGCCCGTCCCGGCCCTGCCGCGCTATGGCACCGTGGTCCTGATCAGCGACTTCATGGTCGAGGAGGACATCCTGCTGGCATTCCTGCGCGAGATGGCGGCGCGCGGCGTGCGCGGTCACCTGCTGCAGATCCTCGACCCGAGCGAAGTCCATTTGCCGTTCCGGGGCCGGACCAGGTTTCGCGGCCTCGAGGCGGAGGGCGAGCTGCTCGTCGGGCGCGCAGAATCCCTTCACGCCGGATATCTGGCGCGCCTCGAATCACTGCAGGCGGCGCTCGGCACCTTCGCGCAACGGGCCGGATGGTCCTACGGGGTGCACAGCACCGACGCGACGCCGGAGCCCGCCCTTTTGAGCCTGTTCATGGCCATGACCGAGGCCCTGCATGCGAAGGCCTGAGCAAACATGCTGAGCATCGGCGCCCTCTCCTTCGCCGTTCCCTGGTTGCTCGTGGCACTGGCCGCGTTGCCGGTCCTGTGGTGGCTGCTCCGTGCCGTCCCGCCGGCCCCGGCACGGATCGCGTTTCCCGCCATCCGGCTCCTGTTCGGGCTGCCACAGCATGAGGAGACACCCCATCGCACCCCCTGGTGGCTGCTGGCGATGCGCTTGCTCCTGACGGCGCTGGTCATCCTGGCCCTGGCCCATCCGATCCTCGATGCCGGGCGCATCCTGCGTGGCAACGGCCCGTTGGTCATGGTGATCGACAATGGCTGGACCGCCGGCGCCAATTGGAGCGAACGCCAGGATACGGCGATGGCCCTGATCGACGAGGCCGCACGCGAAAACCGCACCGTCTATATCGCCACCACGGCGCAATCGGTCGAGCGAACCGAGGGCAGCCTGCGACCGCTCTCGGCGGCCGAGGCCAGGGACCGCATCCGCTCGATCGCGCCCGTGCCCTGGACGGTGGATTACGCGCCCGTGCGGGCCCAGATCGAGGCGCTGGAACTGTCCCGCCCCGCGACGGCCATGTGGCTGTCGAGCGGACTGGATGGGCCCGACAAAGAACGTGCGGACGCCGGCGCCAAACCGCTCGAGCTGGCGCTGCAACGCCTCGGATCACTGCGCTATGTGCATCCCGCCCCCGCCGAACAGCCGCTCGTGATCGCCGCGACCCAGAGCGCGACCGACGGCGTTCTCGTGCGTGTCGTGCGGCTGAATGCAGACGGTGCGCGAAGTGCCGCACTTATTGCGAGCGACGAAGATGGCCGGTTGCTGGGCCGCCAGGCCTTCACATTTGACGACGGCGTGGAGACCGCCGAAGTGCTGCTGGCGATGCCCAGCGAATTGCGCAACCGCATCTCCCGGGTCGGTGTCGAGGATGCGCGCCATGCCGGCGCCGTCATGCTGTTCGACGAAAGCCTGCGCCGGCGCCCGGTCGGCATCGTGTCGGGAGACACCGCCCAGCTCGACCAACCGCTGATCGGCAATGCCTTCTATCTCAACCGGGCGCTCGAGCCGTTTGCCGAGGTGCGCAACGGCACCGTCGAGGCGTTGCTGGAACGCCGCCTCGCGGTGATGGTTCTCTCCGATATCGGGACCCTCACCGAAACCGAAATCGAACGCCTGGAGACCTGGATCGCCGATGGCGGCGTGCTGGTGCGCTTTGCCGGCCCGAACCTCGCCGACGGCACCGACCGGTTGCTGCCGGTCGACCTGCGGCGTGGCGGACGGGTGTTCGGCGGCGTGATGAGCTGGGACCAGCCTTCCAAACTGGCCTCATTCGACGAGACATCACCGTTCGCCGGCCTCATCCCCTCGGACGAAATCATCGTGCGGCGCCAGGTGCTCGCGCAGCCTTCGCCCGAACTGGCATCGAAAACCTGGGCCCGGCTGGAAGACGGCACACCGCTGGTGACGGGCGAGAAACGCGCCGACGGCTGGCTCGTGCTGTTCCACACGACGGCCAACGCCGAATGGTCGTCGCTCGCCTTTTCCGGCCTCTATGTCGACATGCTCCGGCGCCTCGTCGCCCTGAGCCAGGGCGTGGCTTCCGACAACACAGCGACCCGTCCGCTCCCGCCGCTTTCGACGCTGGACGGTTTCGGCCGGCTGTCCGAACCCCTCAACACCAGTCGCGCGCTGCCCGCCGGCGCGGGCGAGGACGTGACACCAGGCCCGCGAACCCCGCCGGGATTCTACGGCGTCGCGCAGTCGCGCCGGGCCATCAACCTGGGCCCGAGCCTCGCACCCCGGCTTTTCGATGCGCATGCATCGGGGGTCGAGACGGCGGAATACGGCCCCACATTGCAACGCGAATTGCGGGTCTGGTTCCTCGTCGCAGCCTTCGGATTGCTGCTCGCCGATTTCATCATTTCACTCGTCCTGCGCGGCCTCACCCCGCGGATCACCCGGGCCGCGGCCGCGGCCGCGATATGTCTGGCGCTGGCGGGCGGACTCGTGAGCGCGGGCGCGACACCGGGCTGGGCACAGTCGAGCGACAGCTTCGCGCTGGAGGCCACCAAGGACACGCGGATCGGCTACATCCTGACCGGTGATACGAAGGTCGATGAGACCAGCCGGGCGGGGCTGGCCGGGCTGGGACAAATCCTGTCACGACGGACCTCGATTGTCCCCGGCGCGCCCATCGGCCTGGATGTCGAGCGGGACGAGCTGGCCTTCTTTCCCCTGATCTACTGGCCGATGACCGAGCGCCAGGCGACGCTCTCGGACGGCGCACGCGCGCGCATCAACACCTACCTGCGCAATGGCGGCACGATCCTCTTCGATACCCGCGACCAGAATTTATCGGGGATCGGCGGCGTCGGCCCCGGCACGCAGACGTTGCGGAGCCTGGTTGGCGGGCTGGATATCCCCGCCCTGCTGGAAATACCGACGACCCATGTCCTGACCAAGGCCTTCTATCTCTTGCATGAGTTTCCCGGCCGCTGGGAAGGCGGGCGGTTATTCGTGCAAAAGCCCGACGAACGGGTCAATGACGGGGTCTCGTCCGTGATCATCGGCGCCAATGATTTCGCCGCTGCCTGGGCCATCGATGCCACGGGCCGGCCGATGTTCTCAGTCGTGCCCGGAAGCGCACGCCAGCGCGAGCTCGCGTTCCGCTTCGGGGTCAATCTGGTGATGTATGCGCTGACCGGCAACTACAAGGCCGACCAGGTGCATGTCGACGAAATCCTCGAGCGGCTCGGGCAATAACCATGGACGCCTCCTCGATCATCTGGGACCCGCTTCTGCCCACCGGCATCCTGATCGCGATGGCGGCCGTGGGCGCGCTGGTGATGCTCGTCGGGTTTGCGGCCCCCCGGCCGGGCATCCCGGCGCCGGGCGTGATCTGGCGGATCGCGGCGACGGCGGCGATCCTGGCGGCGCTGGCGAACCCCTCGATCGTTGTCGAGGATCGCACGCCGTTGACGGACATCGGCCTGGTCGTCGTTGACCGGTCCCAGAGCCAGTCGATCGGTGCGCGCACAGAGCAGGCCGACGCGGCACTGGCAAAAGTGACGGCGTGGGCGGCGGGACAGGCGAATTTCGAGCTGCGCATCGTCGAGGTGCCCGCGGCCGGGAACCTGAACGAGGACGACGGCCAATCGGGCCTGCGCGACGGCACCCATCTCTATGAGGCGCTCGACCGCGCGCTGATCGACATTCCACGCGACCGTTTCGCCGGCGCGGTTCTGATCACCGATGGCCGGGTCCATGATCTGCCCGAAAATATCGCCGCGCTCGACCTGGGCGGGCCCGTCCATGCCATGCTGACCGGTGATCGGACGGCCGGAGACAGGCGCCTGACGATCATCGAGAATCCGGGCTTCGGCATCGTCGGCGAAACGGTCCGCCTGACCCTGCGGATCGACGAGCCCAGAGCCGTACGCGCACGCCAGGCGCAGGTCACCATCCGGCGTGACGGCGCAGCGGTTGGCCGCACCATACTGGCCCCGGTCGGTGTCGATCACAGCGTCGAGCTGGTCGTGGATCGCGGCGGCACGAGCGTATTTGAATTGTCGGTCGGGCCGGGCCGCGAGGAGCTCACCCGCTCCAACAATCTCGCCGTGGTGACCGTCAACGGCATTCGCGACAGGCTGCGGGTCCTGCTGGTCTCCGGCGCCCCGCACCCCGGTGAGCGCACATGGCGCAATCTCCTCAAGGCCGATCCGTCGGTCGACCTCGTGCACTTCACCATCCTCAGACCGCCCGAGAAACAGGACGGCACGCCCGTGCGCGAACTCAGCCTGATCGCGTTTCCGTATCGCGAGCTGTTCGAGGTGAAGCTCAACGATTTTGATCTGATCATCTTCGACCGGTATCGACGCATGGGTGTGTTGCCGTCGATCTACCTGCGCAATATCGCCAACTATGTTGAGGCCGGCGGCGCGCTCCTCGAAGCAACAGGACCGGAGGTCACCCCCGCAACCAGCCTGTACCGCACCGCGCTGGCGAGCGTTCTGCCGGGAGAGCCGACCGGCAAGGTCACGGAAGCCCCCTACGTCGCGAATGTGAACGAAATCGGACGCCGCCACCCCGTGACGGCGACCCTCCCGGGGCTGGGCCCGGACCTGGACGCAACACCCGACTGGGGGCGCTGGTTCCGCCATGTCGACGCGCGGCCCAAATCGGGCACGGTGGTCATGGACGGCCCCGACGGGCGGCCGCTTCTCATTCTGGACCGGGTTGGCGAAGGCCGGGTTGGCCAGTTCCTGAGCGACCATATCTGGCTCTGGGCGCGCGGATATGAGGGCGGCGGCCCCCACAATGAGCTGCTGCGCCGCCTCGCCCACTGGCTGATGAAGGAGCCCGAGCTCGAGGAAGACCGGCTGACTGCGGTATCCAGCGGCGACACCATCGAGATCGTCCGCCACAGCCTGACGCCGGACCCCGCACCCGTCACAGTCACCGGACCCACGGGCGAGACCCGGTCGGTCACCCTCGAGGAACAGGGAGACGGCCGTGCGCTCGGCACCATCGCCGTCAAGGAAACGGGCATCTACCGATTGGACGATGGAAGCCGCACGGCGGTCGCAGGCGTCGGCACGATAAACCCCATCGAGTTCGCCGACGTGACGGCCACAGACATGCTGCTGCGCCCCGTTGCGGCGATTACCGGCGGCGGGCTCAGCTGGATCGGTGACACCGGCATCCCGGACCTGCGTCGCGCCCGGCCGGGGCGCGCGTTGAGTGATGCTTCGGAACTGCGAACGTCGGCGCGCTGGCTCGCGTTTCAACGCAACGATGCGTCCGCCGTCATCGGCGTACGGGATCTTCCGTTCCTTCCCGCGCTGATCCTTCTGCTGATGATAGGTGCGTTCCTCCTCGCGGCATGGCGGCGCGAAGGAAAGTAGCTCCCGGCATCGCCCCTTGCGGCCTCCCTTGCAACGGGGGCCCAACCCACTTAAATTAACCGTATGGTTAAATATAATCTCGATCATACGTTTGCCGCACTGGCCGACCCGACCCGGCGCGCGATCCTCGCGCGCCTGAGCGAAGGCCACGCAACGGTGGGCGAACTCGCCGAACCGTTCGCCATGTCCCTTCCCGCCGTCTCGAAGCATCTGAAGGTCCTGCAGAAGGCCGGCCTGATCGAGCGTCGTCGCGACGGCCGGAACCAGATCTGCGCCGTCCAGGCGGCGCCGCTGCAGGATGCCGATGAATGGCTCGCGCGCTATCGGGCCTTCTGGGAAGGCAGCCTCGACTCCCTCGCCCAGTTCCTCGAAACGGAACCAGCCGAAAAGGAGGGACCGTCATGACCAACGCCCCGGATATCACCGAAGCGCCCGACGCAACGCGTACGCTCAGGGTGTCGCGAAACTTCACGGTCCCCATCGAGCGGTTGTTCGCGGCCTGGACCGACCCTGCGCAAGCCCGCCAGTGGATGGGCCCGCGCAATGTCAGTTGCCGGATCGACCGATGGGACTTTCAGGAGGGCGGCAATTACGAGATGGTCCTGGTCTCACCGGACAATAAGGAACATGCCGCGCACGGCGTGTTCGGCACAATCGACCCGCCAAACCGGCTGACCATGTCCTGGACCTGGCAGCATGAGGGCGAGATGCAGGGCATCGAGACATTCCTCGATCTCAAATTCATTGCGACCGCCGAGGACGCATCGGAACTGCAACTCGTCCACACCATGCTGCCGACCAGCGAAATGGCCGAAAATCATTCCGGCGGCTGGCATGGTGCGCTTGTGTGCCTGGAAGAGTACCTGGCCGAATAACGAACATCTGTTCGATATTCGAACACACGACCTCGACATTCCTGCCTGCGCATCCAACCTAAGGTGCCAACGGATAACGGCATCCACGGAAGGAATAGGCGATGGGCGTAATGATCGAAGGCGTCTGGCACGCGGTTGAACCGGCCAGAAACGACGCGGATGGCAAGTTCAATAATCCCGAGACGGCGTTCCGCAACTGGATCACCGCAGACGGATCCCCGGGCCCAACGGGTGTCGGCGGATTCAAGGCTGCGCCGGGGCGCTATCACCTTTATATTTGCCACGCCTGCCCCTGGGCGCATCGCACAATGATCTACCGGGCCCTGAAGGGGCTTGAGGAGGCAATCTCGGTTTCGGTCGTGCACTGGTACAAGGGCGACGACGGCTGGACCTTCAAACCGGATGACGAGGTCGTCCCCGATCCGGTGCTCGGCGCCGACTATCTGCATCAGATATATGCTGCAGCCGACGCCAATTTTACCGGCCGGGTGTCGGTCCCTGTGCTTTGGGACCTGGAGACAGGCACGATCGTGAACAATGAATCGTCCGAGATCATCCGGATGTTCAACAGCGCCTTCGACGCCTTCGCCGAACACCCCGAACGGGATTACTACCCCGCGCCGCTGCGCGACGAGATCGACGCCGTCAACGACAGGGTCTTCAACACGGTCAATATCGGGGTCTACAAATCCGGCTTCGCGCGTTCCCAGGCCGCCTACGACGAAGCGGTGACGAACCTGTTTGATACTTTCGACTGGCTCGAAGCCCGGCTCTCGAACCAGCGCTATCTCGTGGGTGATCAGATCACGGAAGCCGACTGGCGCCTGTTCACAACGCTGCTGCGATTTGATCCCGTCTATCACGGGCACTTCAAATGCAATATCCGCCGGCTGATCGACTATCCCAGCCTGTGGAACTACACCCGCGACCTCTACCAGGTGCCGGGGGTGGATTCGACGATCAACAACCCGCAAATCAAGATCCACTATTACGGCAGCCACGAGACCGTAAATCCGACGGGCATCGTGCCGGTGGGACCAACGATCGACTTCCTCGCGCCACACAACCGCGCGGACATTAAGGACGCAGCATGATCGACGTGACATCTCTCGACGAGATCGGCCATTTCCAGAATGACTGGCTCGACGCCCATCACCATTTCAGCTTCGGCGAATACATGAATCCCGACCGCATGGGCCTCGGCCCGCTGCGGGTCTGGAATGACGACACGATCGTCGCCAAGGGCGGGTTCCCGCCCCATGGGCACCGGGACATGGAGATCATCACCTATGTCCGCCACGGCGCGATCACCCATGAGGACAATCTGGGCAATCGCGGCCGCACAGAGGCCGGGGATGTCCAGATCATGAGCGCCGGCACCGGGATTCAGCATTCCGAATTCAACGTCGAGGACGAGGCCACCCAAATCTTCCAGATCTGGATCACGCCCGATCGCGAGGGCCACGCGCCGCGCTGGGAGACCAAGACCTTCCCGCGCGGCGAACAGGCCGGCTCACTGGTCCTGCTCGCCTCGGGCCGGGCCGAAGACGACGGGCTGGGCGCGCCGATGATCCATCCGGATGCGGCGCTTTTCGGCGCAACGCTGTCCGACGGTCAAAGTCTTACGCACATATTTTCGGAATACCGCAAAGGCTACCTCGTGCCGTCGCGCGGCACGGTGCTGGTGAACGGCACGGAAATCGGTGAACGCGCGGGTGCGGCCATTGCCGGCGAGCGTGAAATCACCATCACGGCACAAGGGGATGCGGAAATCGTTCTCGCCGATCTCCCCTAAATCGCGACGCAAGCCCTCAGAATGAAGAATCGGGTTCCTTCAGGAACGCCAGCTCTTCGGGCGTGCTTTCCCGCCCGAGGATCTCGTTGCGATGGGGAAAGCGGCCGAACCGCGCGACGATGTCGCGGTGCCGGATCGCAAAATCCAGGCTGACATCGTCCTCGTCCGTCGCCAGCGTCGCAAACAATTCGACGCATTGCTCCTGATCCGCCAACACCTCGCTGTGCATCAGAGGCATGTAGAGGAACTTGCGCTCATCAATTCCAAGGTCGGCGTCATACGCACGGGTCAACGCCCGTTTGGTACAGGCGAGCCCGACATCATCCGCCGACCATGCGAGCGGGGAATCCCGGTAGATGTTCCGCGACAGCTGATCGATCAGGATGATCACCGCCAGGCAGCCTCGCGCGGTGTCGTGCCAATCGGTGAAGCCATCCGCACGCGCGGTCTCGACCGCATCGCCAAACCGATCTCGAATGACCTGGTCGAATTCGTCGCTGCGTTCGAACCAGTTTTGCCGGTCGGTTTCGTTGAACCAGAAGTCCAGCACCTTGTCTGCTGTCACGCTCATCGTCACACTCTCGCTGCTTCGGAGGTTCAGTTCCCTGACCCCGATTGATATACACGCGCTATGGCATTTGCATCAGATTTGAAATGACCAACAAACTCAATCGCGATTCCATCCGGGACGGACAGGTCTTTCGCATGTTGCAGGAGCAGCAGCATGTGACGAACATCCGTCCCCTCACCGATGCGGAACGCGCGGCCTCGCTCTCGACATTCTTCGATGCCTCGCCCGGCACCGACGTATGGGTGTTCGGCTATGGCTCCCTGATCTGGAACCCGGCGATCCACTACAGCGAGAAACGCACGGCACGCGTCTGGGGCTATCACCGCTCCTTCTGCCTGCGTACGCCGCTCGGTCGCGGCACACCGGAAAATCCCGGCCTCGTTCTGGCGCTCGACAAGGGCGGCTCGTGCAACGGCATCGCCTTCAAGCTGCCGACGGGCCGCGAGAAGGATGAATTATCCGTGGTCTGGGACCGGGAGATGGCACTCGACAGTTATTCGGCCGTCTGGGTTCGCGCCATGACGCCGGAAGGTCCGGTCGACGCCGTCACCTTCGTCATGAACCGCGAGACCGAACGCTATGTCGGCCGCCTGCCCGAAGACAGCGTGGTCGAACATCTGGCAACGGCCGCGGGGTATCTGGGCACCTGTGCGGAGTATCTGGAAAACACCGTCGAACATATGCGCGAGGTCGGCATCCGCGACCGGCAATTGTTCCGCCTGCAGCGGCTCGTTCGTGCACGCCTGGACGCCGCCGCGAACGGCTGAACGTCGAATACTGTTCGGAACAAGTTGGCTGGGGCGGCAGGGTTCGAACCTGCGATCACGGGATCAAAGCCCGATGCCTTACCACTTGGCTACGCCCCAAGGCCGACTGCAGGGTCTATATCGCCCTTGCCGACGCGATCCGCAAGCCGCCCGGCTCAATCGGAACTTTGGTGGATGTCTTTCTCCGAGCGCATGAGCTCGAGATCCGCCGCGACCATCTCTTTGACGAGCTGGGGAAATGGCGTTGTGTGTTGCCAACCAAGCACCCGTTTCGCCTTGGCCGGATCGCCGAGCAGGAGGTCCACTTCGGTCGGCCGAAAGTAACGCGGATCGATGGCGATCAGCGTCTCACCGGTCTTTGCGTCCTCGCCAACCTCATCGACACCCTCGCCATGCCAGACGATGGTTCGACCGACTTCCTTGAACGCCAGTTCAACGAATTCCCGGACCGCATGGGTCTCGCCCGTCGCGAGAACGAAATCATCGGGTTCATCATGCTGCACGATGCGCCACATGCCCTCGACATAGTCGCGCGCATGACCCCAATCGCGCTTGGCATCCATGTTGCCGAGGAACAATTGTTTCTGCAGACCGAGCTCGATCGCGGCGACCGCGCGGGTGATCTTGCGCGTGACGAACGTCTCGCCGCGGATCGGACTCTCATGGTTGAACAGGATGCCATTCGTGGCATGCATCCCATAGGCCTCACGGTAGTTCACCGTGATCCAGTAGCCATATAATTTCGCCACGGCATAGGGGCTGCGCGGATAAAATGGCGTCGTCTCGCTCTGGGGTGTTTCCTGCACCTTGCCATAGAGCTCGGACGTCGATGCCTGGTAGTAGCGGGTCGCGTCTTCCAGCTTCAGAATGCGGATCGCCTCAAGCAGACGCAACGCCCCCATCGCGTCCGCATTTGCCGTATATTCAGCCGTATCAAAACTGACCTGCACATGGCTCTGCGCCGCCAGATTGTAAATCTCGGTGGGTTGAACTTCCTGGATCAGCCGGATCAGGTTGGTCGCATCCGTCATGTCTCCGAAATGGAGATGGAACCCCACGCCGGTCTCATGGGGATCGCTATAAAGATGGTCGACGCGGCCGGTATTGAAAGACGATGAGCGGCGTTTTACCCCGTGAACCTCATAGCCCTTTTCCAATAGAAGGTCGGCCAGATAGGCCCCGTCCTGTCCCGTCACGCCGGTGATGAGGGCAACGTTTTTGGCCATGTCAGAGGCTCCACTATGAGATAGGTCTCGACATACGCGGGTATGCGCAGGCGATATGCGGCGCGACTATACTTGTCGGGATCAAGCGCAGACAAGACCGGACAGCAAACGGCAGGCCATACCTTCGGGTGATCACACCCGATTACCCGACATACGAGACATCTCCAGCGCCACCGGAGATCCGACCATGACGTCGACCAAATCCCGGGAACAGCGACCGGGACGTTGAACGATCCCAACGACCAGTTTCGTGTGACCAGCCGACAAACCGAGGACCACCGCGAACGCAAATCGACCGTTCGACCAGACTCTGCAACCCCCGGTAATCCGGGGCTTTTTACCCGCACTACCGTAGTGCCGCAGAGGTAAACCATGTATGTCCAAATGTATGGCGGCATCGGATCTCGGAATCTGATCTCCGGAGCGACAGCGACTTTTGTTTTCTCCAAAATTCTGAATACCGGCGGCACTACCGGTCGTACATCATCACGAACTCGTTGATTCCAATCGCAGAGTGGCGGTTTTTTCATGTTTTCAAGTGTGTGAAAAAAGTGCATCAATACCGCTGTAGAATTGTTTAGTGGAATTCGGCGGTGACAATCCCATATTGGGACCGCGTACTACCGAGTTCTAATTGTCGCAATACATGGGCCTATTCGGGCACTACGTATCGAATGAGCGGGATCAGATAACTTCCAATGGCTGCTAACTCACCCTGGAGCGTAAAGGGCGTTGACCCTGAAGCGCGCGAGGCGGCGAAAATTGCCGCGCGCAAGCAGGGCGTCAATGTCGGCCGCTGGCTGTCCCAGACAATCCTGGCGGCGGCATCTGAAGAACTGCGTACGAAGCGTAACGATTCCGACGACCGGTTTGCCGACAACGGAAACAATGCGAACCGGCCCCGCGAAGTGCATCGCGAAGAGCAGCACTATGACAATCCCCCGCGCCAGGACAACACGCCGAGCGGCCCCCCGGCATTGACGGCCGAGGCCGTGCTCGAAAGCATTCAGAAACTGGCCAGTCGGATCGAGCAATCCGAGCATCGAACGACCGAAGCGATCCAGCCGATCGCGCAAAAGGTCGGCGAACTTGGAGAGCAAATCGAAGAGATCAAATCCACTGCGGGTGGCGCATCCACGGCCCCTGTCGAACGCGCGATGATGCGATTGTCTGAACGCCTTGATCGGATGGAAGACACCTCCAAGGGTCCGAGCCGGCCGAGCCGAACATCGGACGATGGCGCCGGGTTCCTCGGCCGCCTGTTCGGGCGCGACTAACACCTCACCCACTGTCGGTCTCTCCGCTTATGTGACGCGGTACTATGGTCCTCGTTGTTCGTTTGTCCCCGTCCCGAATGCCTCCGTTCAAGTCTCGGTTACAGGCGCGGCGGGTCGCTTGAAAAGACGAACGAGGATTTGAATAATTCGCACGATCAGCGGGACGATCAGATCCGCCGACCGGGAAACCCGAAAGCGAAGACCCAACGACGCAAACCATGGCCGATCGCGAAGACGAAACCTCATTATCCGCCGAAGAACAGATCATGCGCGCGCTCGAAGAGCTCGGGTCGATCGTCGATTCCCAGGCCGACCGGTTGTCGGTAAAACTGGCGCCGGTAAACCGATCCGTCGAGGCGATTGAACGGAAGCTCGAAGAGCTGGGCTATGGCCCGGCAAATCAGACCGGTCACGACGTGGTGCGGCCCGACGGTCCGGTATCGGACTTCGAGGGGACGGGTCTCGATGAGGACGAACCCGAACCCCTGGCAATCACGACCACGCACGGCCAATCCGACGGCGACGAAACGCAGCATCTCGAACCTCATGAGGATGCCGGGTCTCCGCACCAGGACGAACCTCCTGTCGTTGCCGAACCTCCCGAGGATGCCATACCTCCCGAGGATGACGAACCTCCCGAACATCTCGAATCCGACGATCAAGGACCCGAAGGCGACGAGACGACCGTCGACCATCCGAGCGACACGGATCCAGACGTCAGTTGGGTGCGCGATGATGATGTCGGCAATGAAGCAAGCGGCACCACCGCAGCAGAAAACAAATTCGAAACCGAATTTGCAGATGAGAACGAATTCGCCGACGAAAACGAATTCGAAGCCGATGACGGCACCGCCGAACGGTGGGAAGAGGATATCGCCGAGACGCCGGCCGACCTTCCGTTCGAGGCCGAGGGGTTAACTGAAGAAGACATCAGCCTCGCCGACGAATCACTCAAATCCGAACTCGTGAATCTGTTCGACGACGGCGAACACGCGACCAGGCAGGAGCCCTCTCTGGGGCCCTCCACGATGCCGCCGCCCGTCCCGAGCGTCCCCAAGCGATCCCGCCCCATGTATTTGCTGGTGCTGGCACTGCTGTTCCTGGTGGGCAGCGTCGGCATTGGCGCCTTCGTCTGGCTCGAACTCACAACGCCAGAGCTGCCTGTTGCGATCAATGACAGTCTGACGACGGATACGCCGGCCCCGACCACCGACGCGACACCCGAACCCAACAGCGTCCTCCCGTCGGCCGCCCCTGCCCCGACTGCCCCGGCCGCCCCTGCCCCTGCCGCCCCTGCCGCCCTGGCCGCCCCTGCCGCCCCTGCCCCTGCCGCCCAAGCGCCCAAGCGCCCAACCCGGTGGCGCCGTCTCGCGAAACGCCCGCACCGCCGTCTCGGGAGACGCCCGCACCGAAGAACGCCGAGGCGAACAAAAACGAGATCGCCGAGCTGCCCGATCCCGAACTGACAACCGAAGCAGCA